>Ga0209489_101033_pt1 | contig 56526 bp, 45 predicted proteins | sample SiratrowhiteBW_FD_187527 | JGI IMG/M metagenome (GOLD analysis project Ga0209489, IMG submission 187527) | Root nodule microbial communities of legume samples collected from California, USA - Siratro white BW (SPAdes) (version 2) | ecosystem: Host-associated > Plants > Roots > Nodule | place... | reverse complement strand
TATATCAATTTTTAAGATGTCTCTCACGGTGGAGAAGGAGATTAGAAAATTCTAAAGAAATTTCTTATGGGATGAGAAAAAGAGGAAAGAAAGATAGGATGGATAAAATGAAAAAAATGATATGTAAGTTAAAAAAGATAATGATCTAGATGTCAAAAGCATAAACTTATTGAATATTGCCTAATTAGCTAAATGAAACTGGAGATTACATATAGAAAGTCATGAAATATGGAAAGATATTTTAGAATCTAAATTAAATATAAATTACATAAAAAGCTTAGATGTGGTAAGTGAGGGGTAACACATGACTTATAATAGTGGAGGAATACGAGAAAGGTATGTAAGGAAGGTGATGTAATTCTTATAATGATGAAATAATTTTGATCAACTCAAGAGGTGTTAAAAAATAAGAACTTCAATAAAAAAGACACAAACACACAACAAAAACATGTACCTATAGTGATTCAAATTTGCAACTTACCAAAAATCAAAGAAGAAACAAAAACAAGTTACAAAATAAATTATAAAATAGACTAAGAAAAATACTTATAAAGAATACACCTCCTTTGAAAAGACTAAGAAAAATACTTATAAAGAATACACCTCCTTTGAAAGAGGATTCCAAAGGAAAAGTGCAAGGAATATTGGCATGACATTTGAAAAAGTTTTCCATTAGAACACTTTCAAGACTCTCAAAGTTGTCTCATAAAAGTAAATTTTATTAAATCTTCAAAAGTATGTTTATAAGAGAGTTTGAATTTATGTGTAACTAACAATTTCTTAAGCAATGTAAACACAAGAAAAAAAATCATAAGTGTTAACAAAAAAACTATTGATGAATCCTAGTGTGAATACAAGTCTAATTAAACTAATGATTATACTTATGTCTCACTAATCTTTTGTTTAACACTTAGTTAATTCATAATCTTGAATACCATATATTTTTTTTTCTTGATATTTAGGAGAATATATAAGTGGTTCTTTGATTTAAGGAGAAAAGATTAAGTTAACTACATTGAAGCACATAGGCTCCTTTGAGATAAGAGAGAGGGGGTGTGAAGTAGTTACAACCTTCACATGTACTTTGAAAATGACATGTGAAAGTTACAAAAGTCTTCATGTGCCACTTAGCTAACTTCAATTCCATTCAATGCACTTAGAAGTACAAGTGAAGTGGTTATAACCATCATATGCACTTGAAAATGACATGTGAAGGTAGTTATAAGTATCATAAGTGCTTAAAATGACTTCCATGCTTCTAACCATCCATTTTCATAATTCTAAATTATTATAAAATATCCTTTTATGTTCTTATAATATTCTATATTATTTAAAATTCACATGATATCTTACTTTTTTTTTTGGCTATTCCAACTTCTTTTAACTTTCATTTTATAAATCTTTCTTAGAATCATTTTATTATTTCCTTTTCATTATTTTTATATTTGTTATTGTTTCTTCATGATGCTCCTTTTCTTCATCTTCAATATATTCCTCTCAAATTCTATTTACATCAAAAGGGATAAGGAGAGACTGATTCTATAAAATTATCTTATGAATAATAGGAAAAGGAACACACATTAGATTATCGGAAGATAGGTGGACAAGAGAGAAGATCTTTTACATAGATTCCCAGAGACTATATAATAAACCAAATTTTAAAAACTCTGAAATTGTAAAGCTAAGTAAATGGAATGACAACATTTGGAAATGAAATTTGGTTTGTAAAAAAAAGTTATTTGAATGGAAGTTATCCTAAGTAACAATATTGATACACGAGAGATAACAGAAAACCACCTAACAAGTTAAGTTGAGAGAGGACATATGGTTATTAACATGAAAAAGTAGAAGACAAATATTAACTTATGATAGTTTACAACACATTTGTAGAGAGGCAGATGTTGAATTCTATAACTTGTTTTGAACAATTAAAGCTTTGTCATCCCCCAACATCTACCTTGGAGAGTGACTTAGAATAGAGTGGCCATTATGGATAACTTAGTACATAAGGGGAGTATCATTAGGTAGTATTATGTGTACCATGTGCAGAATTATAAGAGAAACAACTAGTAATATATTATTTATTTATAATTTGTAAGGTAACAAGTTGAACATGGAGTTTATGTAACTTATGGACATATATTTCTATTGTACAACACAATCAAGCAAAACAACACTTTCAACGATTCATGATTCTAGAATTGAATAGTAAAGGAAATGGGGTTTAGAAATGCATGTGGATAACATTCATACAAAATATATGGAATAAGAGAAATTAAATCATATTTAGGAACAAATGGATAGAGGAGGAGGAGATATTTATCAAGACAAGGTAAACACATGGACATGAATAACCAATTAATTCTCAAAAGCATTTTTTTCTTATTGTAATTGGAGTATGTGTCCATATGTATAAAGTATTTGTAGTTACTAGAAAATGTGAAAGGACCATATCGAGTTTACTTAGATGATGAAAGATAGGGAAGATAAACAAAATTACAAGGGTAGATAACATTAAAAAAGATGTAATATAGATTTTTTTTCTTTAAGGATACGCTTTTGTCATAATAATAGTAGCTTTACATAGTAAATAGTAAAAGGTGCATATGGACATGTAGTATTTAATGGGACAATGAAAATAAGATAGAGTATCAAAATGATATAGATATTTGCTTTGAGATATAGGTAAACAAATAGATACACTAAGGAGTGAGCAAGAACACTAAAGACTCGTAACATCTTTATAAGATTGATGAATAGAGAGATTAAAAGATTGATTATTAGAAAGATTAAAAGAACATGTGTATAGTAAAGGTAGAAATTTTTTATAAGTCAAAAGATGATAAGAGATAGTTGAACCAAATTATAGAAATTATTGATATAATCAAAAGATTTTATGTCGTCAATTTATCATTTATAATTCAATTTTGTATTTTTCAACCTAAGATTTTAAGATTTACACACTTTCATCATCCCTAAAATTTATAATTTTACACATAAAGCAAAAATTTTAATAAATAACCAAAAACAATTTATTACCACATACTAATACATAATAATTTTATAAAAAAATAACAACTTAATTATTAACTCTATACTTTTCTATAAAAAAAATCTATTGACCCAAAATATACAAATAGTATTAAGATGAATAGAAATGTTACAAAAATTGTACAATAATCACTAAGATGAAGTTTAAGACTTGAAATCAACTAGCTTTTAAAACCTACAATATACTTGAAAATAAAAGGTATAAAATAACTTTTCTCCAAACGAAATGAGTCAATTAAGATAAGAGGAGCTGGTGAACTAAGATAATAATTACATATGAAATTACCTTAGAAGTTTTGCTTGGAGAATTTGATAACATTTAAAAATTTGAACAAAAACTTTTGAATTATTGAAGTTGTTATCAAACTTTTGAGATATTTTAGTTTTTATCACCATTATTATTTGTACTTCTTAGCTTAATAAAGCTAAATTCTTAAATTGCTTTTCCCATGATTAATAATACTTTATCACTATAAGAACTTAATCCCTCAGTTTTTATAACCATACATTGCAAAGTCCTTACACTACAAAATCACACATATAAAAAGTAAAATTCTTTGTCAAATGAACCTTTTTCAAAGGAAGAAATTTATTTGGTCTCCTCACCCTTGGCATGAACTTGCCTGCGATCTGTCACACGCAAAGACTCCTTCCTCTGTATCCCATTCTTTGATTCTTCTCAACACTTCAAATTTGCATCATCTCAACCCTCCGAAAACGGTATGAAGATATTTTTTTTTTATTTTTTTTTCTTTTTGGGTTTTCCTTTTACCCTCTTTCATCTCTCACTATAGCTCAATCTGCTACCACGTGTACTGTTATTGCAAATTTTGCATAGATGCGATTTTGGCTGCTTGTGCTATCCATACTCTCTTTTTTTGAACTTCCGATCTATCACAACGGTAAAGATTCCCTTTTGACAAGATTTGAGATGTGGGTCTTGATTTGTAGATCTTACTGTCTCTGAATTTACTAAGTTTTGTGTAAATATGTGTGTTTTCCCCTCACCCCACTCCCTTTTTTTTTCCCTTTTTTACTTGCCGATGTTTGAAGGAGAATTATTTGGGCAGAAATGTAAAATTTTGCATGCACCACTTTGGTAGCATCTGCATAATTTTGCTGATGTAGACGTGTGACCTTTGTGTTTCAAATGTTATGTAGCCAGATGTTTGATGGTTGGGTGTGTGCTTTTCTTTTGGTGCTTTCTTGGTCTGTGAAGGTAATTGATGCAAGTGCTGGTGATGCTGATCCCCTCTACAGGTTCTTTACTTGTTGCCTTTTGCTTCTTTTCAGTTTTTCTTGTTATAGTATCTAGGAAATCTTCAGTGCATCCAAATACTCTAAGTTAGTATTTACTCCATGAGTGAAGTGGAATTTTGTTGGATTTCTCAAATCTATTTTGTTTCTTGTTTGGTTTGGATATCAGGAGTTGTGTAACCCAATGTCAGCAGACAGGATGTGTTGGCCAAAGATGCTTTCCAAACTGCAAATTTTCTTCAGATGGAGAATTTTCTGATCGTCCATGGTACATGCAGCAAGGACCACTCTATTTGCAATGGAAAAAATGGGATTGTCAAAGTGACTGTAGGTACTACTGCATGGTTGATAGAGAGAAAGAAAGGGAGTCACAAAACCTTGGCCCTGTCAAATATCATGGCAAATGGCCATTCAGGCGTTTATATGGGATGCAGGTATGTTGGCAAAGAAGCCATACTTAAGTTTTTCATTTGTGTTGGCTTCTAATCATTTTAAATCCCTTGGTTTGATGAACTGACATGTATCCTTTTAACCAGGAGCCTGCTTCTGTGGCTTTTTCTGCTCTCAATCTTGCCATGCATTTTCATGGTTGGGTCTCCTTTTTCATTCTTATATACTATAAATTGCCTCTGAAAGATGGAAAGAAGGCATATTATGAGTATGCTGGTCTGTGGCATGTATATGGGCTCTTATCACTAAATTCCTGGTTCTGGAGTGGAGTTTTCCACAGTCGGTAAGATATGCAGATATTTTAAGTATTTTTAACTGAATCTAAGTATTTTTGTGTTTAATAATGTCATTCTGATTTGGTTATTCTGCTAATGAAAACCTTGCTATTTGACCATAAATGATAGGGATTATTTTAGGTGTTAATCAGTCTGTCTGTTGTGTTGTTTGTTCGTGAAGATTGAATCAAAATATATGCGTATCAAATGTGAATGCAGAAAAAAATTCTTATTTTTTAGTATAAGAATATTTATAATGCTGCCTATACCTTGCTATTTGACCATAAATAGTAATTAGTTTTAGATGGTGTCAATCAATCTGTATTATTTTTTTGCCAGTAAAGTTGTACTTCTTAGCTCTTATGTTGAAGTCTGAATCAGCTGGCAAAAGACATTACTCAAATTGAATCACTGTGTATGTATGCATATGAAATGCTAATGCAGAAACAGTTCTTAATTTTATTTTTGGTTTAAGAATATTTCTAATACTACCCGTTTGGAAGATTCATTGACGTCTTTGAAGGCTTTTCTTTCTTGAAAAGTTAAAAGCCTCACCTAATATTCATTTTTGTGTAGGTTTTAATAAACTAATTACTATATTGTTCTGAATTATGTTGATGTTCCAAGAAATTTCCTCAGTCTTACTTTAAAAAATCCCACTTCAACAGTGAAAAAGAAACAAAACATGTCACATTAATGGTTGAATATAGCTATTTATGTCTCCTAAAGTTTCCCTTTCATCTTAAGTTCTTTTTTCTTTTCTTCTTTTCCTCTCTTTTAATCTTAAATTTAAATTGTTTGCGCCTTTTTGTACTGCAGAGATGTTGATCTAACAGAGAAAATAGACTACTCATCTGCAGTGGTTCTCCTTGGATACTCCCTCATTTTAGCCGTCTTACGAACCTTCAGTATTCGGGATGAGGCTACCAGAGTTATGGTTGCTGCTCCATTGATTGCTTTTGTGACCACCCACGTAATGTACATCAACTTCTATTTACTAGATTACGGTATGTCCTGTCATGTAATCTTTATTATTATTACCTATAGTGAAGTTGAATGCAGGACCAATTGTTATTGATCTCCTTGACAAAATCACTTATCTTGAGATGTCTGTTAATTATATATCTCATTCATCTTTGTGGCTTCTGCTTCCTTCACAAGATTATATTGACAACATGCTTAGCTTATCATTTTTCTTCCCAGTTCCAACCCATTATTTGACCTTATGAGGCTGACTTTTGTGGGACTGCAAATATTGGATTTGGTTTGAATAACTACCATCTTTAACAAAATTGAAGTTATGATTTTACTGCAAGTTTCCCAGTGCAAGAGCTTTTATGTGCACATGACATAGACATAAGTTTTGACTTGTATTTTTTCTTTATTATGTGATGTGAACCCGTCTCTTGGGATTTAAGAACGAACCGGTCTAGGTAGGAAATTGAATTTATTAGAAAGTAGGGTTTCAGGTAAAATAGATGATAGGGATAAACAGTGTCACTTCCATACCAGAAGATAACAAAATCAAGATTTTCAAAAATTTGTATTCATCATTCAAAATCTACCAAAATGAATACAATAGGTGTCTTTATATAGAATTTATGGAAAATTACATTTATTTTTATTTTTCAGATCACATCATTATGTCTTTCATTTCTCTTATCCGTACATTTTATTTCCCTTGTGCTGGTTTTGATAACATTTTCAACCTTACTGTAGGATGGAATATGATAGTTTGCATAGTGATGGCTGTGGCACAACTTTCCATGTGGGCAGTTTGGGCCGGTTTTAGTAAGCATCCTTCGCGTTGGAAGCTATGGTTTGTTGTTTTTGCTGGTGGCCTTGCAATGCTCCTAGAAATCTATGATTTCCCTCCACATGTTGGACTCTTTGATGCACATGCTATTTGGCATGCCACTACTATTCCTCTAACCTACATTTGGTGGAGTTTCATCAGAGATGATGCTGTGTTTCGAACCTCTAATCTTGTTAAGAAGGCCAAGTAACTTCCTTTTCTACTCACTTAACGCCTTTAAGATCATTCTATTACTCACAGCCAAGGCTGTGTTTGATGTTGTAGTTGTGAGTGCTCATTTCACTTTCTATCATTAGTAGAGATTTAGTTGCTGAGTTTTGCCTTTACATTCGGGTGAAAGATGAAGTTGACATTCTTGACTGTCACTCCAACACTGAAAGATCATTTCAGGATTTTGCCCTTTATATTTAGATTACATAAATGTGTACGAATTCTTAATTGTATTGCTTGATTGATTCAATTTTGAAGGATTCTTAGGTAGTTTTGCACGTGTACTATGGACAGAATGAAATGGAACTGTTATATCAGCTCTCTTTTATTCCATGCTTTTTAGTTGCATCAAAATGTGCCATTTCTTAGAAATCACATGGTCTAATATGTTATGTTTTTGAAATTAATCAAATGTAGAGAACTAAACTCATTCCATCCTGGTCTGATATGTCAACCACACTACCTTGATATGTTTTGACGTTTTCAAAGTGATTATTGGTTACAATATCATGTTGATTTTACAACTAGAACTTATTAGTAGTAGTAAGGAAAGAATAAGATATCAAAGAATATATTTCAAAAAATGTTATTGTCTTGTTAACATTTTTCTGTAATCAATACTAAGAAGAATAGAAGAAATAAACTATTTAGGTTATGTGTGGCAAGAGTATTTGAAAAGTCTATTGAAGACTTTTCAGTTAAACTAGTTTCATAAATTATAACTGTTGAGTAAGATAATCGGTTTGTTGAAGTAATTGATAAATGTAAAAAGAATTATACTTGGTTAATATGGTGTTTTATGTAAATTTTATTTATTTTATTGATAAATGAAAATTTTGTTTTTGATTTTTAACTTTCTATCTTTTTTTCATAGATTAATTATACTACTTGTTATATTTTCCATATTCTTTATTCTGCTATTCATCTAAAATATCTTATATTGTTTAAATAAAAAATAACATACTTTTTGAGTAGACATTATTTGGACTTGTTAATTAATGATTGAAAAATACAGTCATGTATAAAAAATATTATCTGGCATTATTAAATTTTATGTCATAAAGAAATAATAAATTCCTTAGTTATGATAAAATTCTACTTTATGACTCAAAGAAGAAAAAATAAATAAATAAACGTAACAAAATCTTATCTTGCACACGATGAAAAGGAAAATTTAATAATTACAAAGGGAACACAAATATCAAGATGATCAGAATAATCGATTATTTAAAGATAATCGATTACTATGATTGTTCATTAATAAAAAAAAACACTTTAATTCTGGTTGACATAATTGATGATATTCTAACTTAACTGATTATAAACATGTGAAATATTCCTTTGCACAAAATAATTGATTATATTAATACTTAATATAATTGATTAAATGCGAAACTTAAAGAATAGTTTCTATAGATTGAGATAATAGATTATTTTTAAAGTTTATTAGAAAAAAGTTTAGCTTAGACCATATTGTATAGTAAAAAACACTGTGTTAAGAGTTTTATAGAAGAACATTTCTCATGTTCAATTAATTAACTAAAATAGAGTAGTTAATTTTTATATATGTCATTAGATAATTATTCTCTCTAATGAATATTAATCTCATCTATTTATCATTATATATATTTTATATATAATCTTAGTTAGAAATGATTGTTTGATAAAGAATTTTTGAACTTATTAAAGAATATTTAAATGAGATTGGTCAATAGTTGTTACAAACTGAAAAGAATACTAGGATTAAAATATGAGTAACTTGTGAAAGAATACTTGAATAGAGTCAATCAAGAGTGGTTGTGATATATTCACTAATGACTTGTGTTAAGAATATTCAAGAGGTTAGCTAAGATTAACTATGGACCCAAAGAATACTTGAATTATACTTCACAATATTGTTCTGCTTAATTGAACTCAATCTATTGATTGATAATTAGATGTAGTTTGTTGCTATAAATAAACCAATATAAAAATACTATGTGTATTTTCTCTCTATCTCTACTTCTTTATATTGCATGTTATTTATATCCACACTAATGAAGAAAGAGAGTTGTTGGGTGAGCAAGTACAAGGAAAATGTTTAAACAAGTAAATTAGTTAAGTACTAAAATTATGTCTCTTATACTTGATTAGACATGGTTACTATTAACAAATTATTTAAACTCACATAACTCTTGTTTAACTTTCGTCATCAGAGACAACTATCATCAACTAATAATGTAACATATAAAGTTATCATTTGAATATTTTTCATCAGACAATACTTATGAAAAGTACCTAAATGTCTTCTACATCTGTCCCAGAAAGCTCCGTGCCAAGCAACAATATTCAAAAAAATATCTTGGGAGATGAGCTAGTGCACTACCAATTTCCCTAACACGGTTAGTTTCTATTTTAGCTTAATTGTCTATCATGTACAATGTGTACTTTTGACCATTTTAGTGTAAAAGGATTTGATACTAAAGAAGATAAGTGTTCTTAACTATCAAAGAGTTTGCGTAAATAAAAGAAGATAATTTAATGCTTTATGTCATACATTTAAATTGTTCTAAACATAAGGGCTCATTAGATGATAACAAAAGAAGAAAGAAAACAACTAAGAAAGTTTAAAGATACTTAATGACCAGAAAAAAAGATATGCAATGGTTATTGTTGTAAATGTTATAAAAAGACATGTTAGAAGAGAAGAAAACAAGAAAGTGAGTCATATTTTGCAAGTGTTGAAACTCTATTGAATTTTTTCAGTGCCTAAAGCTTTGTAAGAACATTGTTCGTGTTCATTCTTGCCTACTAGCATAGAGAGCTCAAACTTTGTTACGTCAAAAGATGCTATCTTCTCTAGTGTGCAAAAATCAATGATTTATTGATCACTCAAATTTTGTATCAGAGTTGAGTTAGGATTGGTAATGTAAAGAATACTCAATGTTAAGCTAAGAAGGGCTAGTATCAAAATACTCATGATTGAGCCACAAGTGACTAGTGTCAAAAATACTTAGTGTTAACTAAGAGTGATTTGATTAAAGATTACTTATTTGTACTTCGTAGTGGTAGATTCGTTAGTTAAACTGGACTAGTTAGTAAAAAAAAGGTACTTAATATATTTTTTTTCCTTTAATGCTTTGCATTGCCTTGCATGTAGAATCCTATCTATCAAAAGAAATCAACAAATCTCTTGTATCATTTCCTTTTACTTTGTTTCATGTCATACAATTATTTTTGAAAGAGACACACCTATCATTCATCTTATACAAACCCTCGTCTAAACAATTTCCTTCAAGTTTCCATGAAAAATAATTGTCTTAACATTCAATTGTTCTGACACCATATTATACAAATTAACAATTGTCAATGAAATATTAAATATATCGGGGAAATATTAGGCCAGGATCTCTTTCTTATTGGTGTATACTGTCACAAATTTTGTTTCCTCTAAAATTTTATTTTCTATAATTTTATACTGAATATATAACTTTTTTTTGATTAAATTTATGTTTTATAAAGTATTAACTATGCCATAATTTGAGTATTTTTAATTAAATTATTAATAAATTTTTTCATTCTATTTGTTTTAACATATATCTTAAACCATTTCTCAGTTCCCCCTTGCATTGCTCGGAATCCCTCACCCGAGTTTCGAAATTCTCCTTCGCCGCCGCGATGCTCCGCCGCGCCATTCCGTTCTTTGCATCGAGAAACGCGCGTTTCGGCGTTAGGCACAAATCCAGCGGAGGAAGAAGGCCGAAGAAGAAAGTGTACCACAGAGTGGCGGAACTAGACAGAGCGATGGAACTGCGGAAGAAGCCATTGATGATTCTCCAGCTCACCTCCCTCATCCAATCGCAGCCCCACCACTCCCCCCTCTTCCTGCGCGACCTCGAGAAGAACGTGGGCTTCGTTCGCAAATGGGCCTTCATGGCCCTCATCGACAAACACCCCTCCGTCTTCCGCGTGGCCGGGACGCCCCCTTCCGTCTCCCTCACGGCCCGGGCCCAAACCCTAGCCCAAGAAGAGGCCCAAGCCCGAGCCTCCATGGAACCCCTCTTGGTTACCAACCTGCGGAAGCTGCTCATGCTCTGCGTCGATTGCAAGCTGCCGCTTCAGACGCTGGACCTCGTTGGGCCTCAGTGGGGCCTTCCCTCCGATTTTAAGGAGTGTTTGGTTCCGAAATACCCGCAGTTTTTCGCGGTTAGGCGCTTCCGTGGAAGGGATTGTCTTGTGTTGGAGGATTGGGATTCCACCTTGGCTGTCACTGCTAGAGAGACTAGGTACGTGTGTTTGGATGATAATCATTACATACATTGTAGAAGCTTTTTCATATGAACTCTTTAAATTATGAAGAATTTTTTTTTTCTTTCCAGAAAGATTCTAGGGAAAAGTTTGCCAAACAAACCAATGTAATAGTTGCATGTTACATGTCTTGGAATTTTTGCTAAATTATAGGATTTTTTTCTTTTTTTTTTTTTTTTTTTTAAATATTGTACATGTTTTGATCTGAGAAATTGTCTCTGCTTGTTAATTTGTTATCAGAAGAAGAGAGCTGTAATTTATTACTAGGAGGAAAAGAGAGACAAAAATGACATGGAAGAAAGAATATCAAGGAAAGTGATAGACACAAAAAGTATGGGTGTATAAAGAACACAACTCTTAAGAAGAAAGTTAACTTTGGTGATTATGTGTCCGTTCGTCCTTCACAAAAAAATATTGTTGTATGTTGGAATTTGGGTTTAGACTTAGCTCAATCCTATAAAACTAACTCATTATATTAAATTTGTATCCCCTTGAATGTTCTATTTTAGTCTATTACTAGTAAAAACTGACTTATGAGATAGAGTTTATGTTGTGTTTATATACGTTACCATAATCAGATCATTGGTCAATAAGGGATCTTCAAGGTATCCATTTATTCCGAGGACCAACTATGTCAAGTATGATGGACTAGATATTTGCCAATAGTTTGATAACAACCTGATAATGAGTAACACTATAGGTCAGCAATTGTTAGTAAGATAGACTCTCAAATCATATTGAAGTTTGGGTTTGAATCTAACTCAACCCTATAAATCAGCTTGTTATATTATATACTTTATTTAAAGATATTTTACAACATAGTCCATGATTCTTAACTTTAGTACCCTTCCGTGAATGTGGTCTTCCATAACATTATGAAAATTAAAGAGTATAATGGTTACTTCTCATAATATTACCGATCATAGTTTTATTTATAATATATTGATTTTAGTAAATAATTGCTTTTCTTTTTGCTTAAGTTGCTATTTCTAGATACATGTTTGGATTTGTTTAACTTTTAAGAAATTTTCTTCTTCTTAGTTTTGGGTTGAATTAGCTTATTTTGAATCATAATTTAAATTTTTTGCAGCTTTTAAAGGCCTTTTTAATTTAAAAGGGTGATATTTCTCAGTGAAAAGGTGTTCCTTAACAATGACATAACTAGTGAGACTTTGAACATAATTTTTTTTGGGTACAAAATGAGTTAATTTATACACGAATTAGGTTGGCACAGGAAGGAGTTGTGGACCTGAAGGCAAACGGGGATAGGAAGAAGGTGAAGATTTCAAGAGATGGGAACTACCTTGGTCCATTTGCATTCAAAATGAATTTTCCTGCTGGTTTTAGGCCAAATGTTGGTTACCTTGAGCAGCTTGAGAGGTGGCAGGAGTTGGAGTTCCCTTCTCCTTATTTGAATGCAAGGAGATTTGATGCTATTGATCCCAAAGCTCGAAAACGATCTGTGGCAGTGATTCACGAGCTCTTGAGCTTGACCATGGAGAAGAGGATGACATCTGCACAGCTTGACGCATTTCATGCAGAGTGTCTTTTGCCATCTCAATTACTGCTTTGTTTGATAAAGCATCAGGGGATATTTTACCTCACTAATAAAGGTGAACGGAGTACCGTGTTCCTCAAAGATGCATACACTGGTTCCAGCTTGATAGATAAGTGTCCTCTGTTGCAATTTTACGATAAATTTATGGCACTCTGCGGTAGAGGAAATATTGATTTGTGTGACAACAAGAATTCCTTACCAACAGTTAGATGTTGAATTTGATTGATTTTTTAGATACGGGAATTCTGCATCTCTTCCTAGTTGGTAAAGGGTAAGGAAATTTAACTGGAAAAGTATGCAGCAGTAAGGATATCATCCCTTACTTAAAGAAAAAACATGTAAGTACAATCTCGTCATACTTCTACATCAAAATTGTTGATGGATTAGGAATATTGGTTACAGCTAGAAAGGCTGTGATCAGAACTGAAAGTTGACTTCATCAAATTAGAATGTTTTCATTGTCCCTTGCAGTCAGAGGTTGAAGTCATTCAGAAAAGTCTTATCGTTTAAACTTCTGATGCTCATAGTTCGGCCAATATTTATGCCCACAAATAATTTTGATCATTGCTCGTAGGACCTTTTCAGCGTGATGATAAAAATGACATTTAGGAGTTCATCAAAAGAAGGGGCTAGGCATGGAAGTATTTACAACATCGTTATGCTTCTGATGCTTTAGTGTAAATTTACTGCCTTAATCTGAAGATGCTTCTATGGAGATTTTGGCACTCCATTGATGCATTTGTGGCTGACAAGTTAAAGAGCTATAATCGCTTGAAGTGCACTAAAGCAACCATCAGAGTTTTGGTGCAGAGATTGTTCTAACTGCTTTCTCACATGAGTATCATACTTAGGAGTCGGTGCTGGTGTGAGAGTTGTTAGTTGTTCTCGAGGTAATATTCCCTTACTCGTCATGTTCATATATTATTATCCCCAAGATATAAATTGAAGCTTCCTTTGCATCATATGATTAAAAGCCTTTTAGAATGGATTTATGATGGCATTTTTCTCTATTAATCAGGAATTCAGTATGATCTCAAATTTTATTCACTTCCAGAACAAGGGTCTGATTGGACTAACTTTTCTGTAAATACTTTTAGAAAAGAAAAACAAGAAAAGATTGAAATTAATTTCGCTGTAAGTTAAAGTTATTTATGCATAAATTAATTCATAGAATTTCTCATGTACCTTCTCTTAATTTTTATTTTAATTTATGCATAAGCTAATTTTATCTTTTATAGAAACTTATTATCTTCATATTTTTCTCCTAGAAGTTTTTATGAAGAAACTTACCACACATACCCTGAATGTTGAGCTTCAGATTTGATGAAAATATATCCTTTCTTGGGGGCTGCTACCTACATACGTATGATTTCTGGGGCCGGTTTCATTATACCACTTTGGATGCTATCACATAATTGTATGTATTATAAGTCACTACATGAACTCCTAAATGACTTTAGACAAGATGGATTACCATTAAATTTATAACCAATTATAGCCCATTTTTTTAGAGGGAAAGACAATGTTTTATTAATCAGACTGTATAGCCCGTACATGTCATATGCAAGTTAAAGTGTGGATATTTTGAGGATACTCCTTGATCCAAATTTTCTCCTCAATAAACTTGAAAGCTAACTTTATAAATGTGTGAGCAACTGTATTTGCATTATGATGAACTTGGTTGAAAGTCTTGGATTGTAATAGCTTAGCTGTGATCTTGTTCTCATCTTGAAAGCCTAGTGGGAAGGCAAACCAAACAGGTTTCATAAAGCAGTGAGTTGGATCCTCTCAAGTGAGGTTTTCTCTTAGATTGTCTAAAGTAAAAATCTCCACAATCAAAATTCCATATCTCTTTCTTTATTAGAGTTTGGATTTCACTCAACAGAAATGTGACATGAGAGGATCCAAACTCGTTTTATGTGCATTTGTTTTAAGCTTAACAGAAGTATTTATCACAGTAGTTTATTGGAAACCTCTTCTCTTTAATCATGTTTTTTCGTACACTGACTTGTAGATTAAATGTCTGATTACATGCTTAATGGACATAATTATAGCACTATGTTGATAAGATAAAGTTCATAATTACCTTTTTGTTAAAACAATTATGTTCTTGGGAAATAAAATGGTTTCGGTTCAGAATCGATAAAGATAAAGTTTTCTACTAGCACTTTTATAGGAAAACAAGAGTTCATATATACCTATTTTTTTAACCTTATTTTTAATACACAAATTTGTCGACTAAATTTTTGATCACATTCTAATAGACATAATTGTCTATTAAATGTTACATCTGTCAATAAGACACGACCTCTTTAGGAAAACAATTTGGTTCTTGTGAAATAAAACGGTTTAAGTTAAGATTCAGTGTGGATATACTTTTTAATAATCACTTGTAGGAAAATCAAATACGAAAAAAAAATCAATTCTCTCATAAACTGAAATTAATTTACATGTTCATTAACATCATCTTTTGAAGAAATTAATATAAGAGATTTTTGTATAAAATAAATTTGTATGACAAACTTAATGTATTGGGGAAGGTGATAATAATTGGAGTTGAGGATAGGCATCCACTCAAGATTCAACTAAGAAAACAAATCTTGGTCTACATCTAGTCTTGTGAAATATCATTTATACTTATACCTTAACAGTAATAATCATAGCATACAATCGCAGGAAGTTATTTGTTGTGTGAAGATTCTTATTAGAATTTATCTGTCTAAATGTTAATAATTTATTAAGACAATTTAAGTAATTTAAACATTTGCATTTTTTTTTTAAGTTTCATTTTGAGTCTTTATCTTAGTTTGTATGATCTTTTGAAGAATCTTGTCTAAGAATTATAAAAGAAAAATAGATTTGATAACTTGATAATATTTGAGTTTCTTATAATATTATGATTTTGTAGTTGTTTTGTATGAACTTAAATAAAAAATACTAGTTTAAAGCTAAATATTATTTGTGATGATTATAATCATAATTCCGTTAAACCATTTTTATTTTTATAAAGATTAAATATATTATTTTATATCAATCAATTGAGATGAGACTGATAAATAAGATCTTTCTATAATCAAATCATCTTGTATTTAACACTATTATTTAAAGAATAACTAGGTTATTCTAGCAACTAAACAAATGTTATCCCTGGAATTAAAGTATAAATAAAAAATGAAATCATTATATATCAAACTATGATTAAGAGTCCTAATGGCTCTATTGGTCTTACGAAGCTTCTTTACAAGTTTCTTTGTCTTGCTCCTACTTAGGATCCTCTAGAAATTTGTTGAGTGGCTACCTGAGTCCATTTCTCTTAGTCATTGATATTGTGTTTACTCTTTCTTGAATCAGTTTCTTTTAGGGTTTCATGTTATTGTGGTGTTGATGCTCCATTGTTCAGACATTTTGTTCCAAACATTACCTGCTATAGCAAATTTTGCGAGTGATGAATGTATAAAGTAACATTGTCTCAATAATTGTTTTGATCTTGGTGGAAGGATAAATTTGATTTATCTTAGTGTAGGTGCACGGGAGAATTTGATGAGTTTGTTTTTTTAAATTGTTTGATTCGAAGGTTAATGAGCGTAAGAAAAATGTGTGAACTATAAAGTTATACAATGATGTAGAGAAATGAATTGAATAAATATTAGTTATAATTAGATACTTATTAAGTTACTGATATGTTAAAATAAAGGATGAAAGATGTTTTGTAAGTCGTCATAATAAGTTAATAAATTTGATAATCATATCATATTTTATAGTTACTCCAGTGTTAAGAAGAATACAATAATATTATATTATTTTTAATAGTTTTTAAAAAGTAAAATATGTATTACTTTATGTTAAGAAAATACATATTTATATACTAAATAAATATATTACTGATTTAGCATTGAACTCGTGGAACCTCGTATAAACAAGTGTTTTGATATTTATTAAAGAAATTAATTCTATTAATTTAACATGATTAATTAATTAATTTTAAGTTAAATATTATTATATAATTTGTTATCACTGAACATATAAATAATATAAAAATTAAAATTAAAAAGTGTTTGAGGATTCCAGGTTGAGACACACAAATCCTTCACTTAGACTTAGCTAAAATCGTTTCAATTTTAAAATTGTAGAAGCTGTTTTAAAAAATATAATATACGAATAAGACTTCCAATTTTAAAGTGAATCGGCGGAAATTTAAAAAAATATTTTAAAGGTATTAAACTTTTTTTATAAGTGTAGAAAAATTTAGAGGTATCAAATATATAAAATATATTAAAATTTAACAAAAAAAAGTATTTCATTTATATTAAAATTTATATACACATGTAAAAGAGAAAAAAAATTGGGAGGCCGAGACAAAGATTGTCCAAAACAGAGAAGTTGTAGAAAAAGTCTGAAAAATGAGAAATAAAATATTAAGAAAAACAAAACAGACAATTGTTACCCTTTAAACCTTCATTCCAAAGACGAAGAGTTTTGCGAAAAAAAAAAAAAACATAATCAGATACGTATAATTGATTAATTATATATATATATATATATTAATGTTTACATACGTTTTAATATTATAATGAATATATATAATTAAAATAATTTAATTTAGATATTTAGTCAATATATTTATTAAATTAATATATAAATAAACTAATTAAATTATTTAAAAAATATAAAAAATAATTTATTTTATATACTATTATTATAATTATTTTCAAATATAAATTTTGTATACTAAAAATGTATAATAATTTTTCATTTTAGTTTCAATTTTTTAACAAGAATTTAATTTTAAAAAGGTTTATTTTATATTATATTATTTTAAAAAATTCTAGCATCTAGATTTATGCAATTTAGTTGATTTGGTGGGGAAGAGAGGAGGAGGGGCAGTTGGACTTTGTATCCCTCTACCCCATGTGGAGAGGGAAAAGTAGTTGAAAGACATCATGAATTGATATCATCCACAAAACCTTTATTGATCAAGATTTATTTTTCATAATTGTGTAGATATATTATTTCTTCTAACAAATTTTTACTTAAGAATTTTTCTTACAAATTACAACATTTTTTCACACTCTTTCATGCAAGTATTCATCACATTGTTCATAAGATCATGACTACTTATGTTAATGACAATGAACTTCATTAAGCGACAACCATTAAGACAATTATAGATAGGATTAGAAGATAATTTATCACAGTGTGATTCACAATCTTTAAGACAATTTGGATGTAATATAGGAAGTGGGTCTTCTGCACATTTGATTACGCACTTGGCTCTGCAGAAAGATTTACCAACATCATTTAATTCAGCTTTTGTAGAACTCAAAAGCATCATGATCATGATTATAACTCCAACAATTTTTATCTCAATTTTTCTCATAGCTATTCACTCAATTCTTCCAAGGATCTAAACTTTGTGAAAAAAGGTCAGATCTTCTAAGGATTGAGATTTCAATTTACTTACCCATTGAATTACATATAGAAATTTATATTCATTGTCATGGAAGTGAAGACAATTACTTTGTTAATTTAAATCGGTGTAATAAATATCTATATTAAAATAGACCTTAATGTAATTGAACTCATTAAATGTATTTATTAGAATTTATAAATTGCATTTATTGGAATTCATTAATTACATTTATTAATAGCGTAAGAAAAGTACATAATTCAAGCATAATTGATCATTTTGTTTCTAAATATAATTCCTTAGAGGATGTTAGTATGCTGAGTTTGGTTTCTAAGAAGTGGGTGGATATGTTGGAGGAGGAGGCTTCTAACTTAGATTTTGATGGTCATGATGATATGGTCCAATCAACACGCATGTCTGGTAGACCACATAATAATGCTTCTATAATTACTGAAAAAACGTTTCTCATGGTTTTACTAGGGTTAAGCTTGATGTTATAGTGGTTGTTGATTTGGAAGTCTAGAGATTTTGTTTTAGCCCTTCTGATTTGCACTTAACTATTGTTGGTTCATGCACTGTGCGACTGCAATCGAATGCTGAAAGGGTACAGGTTACTCACACGCTTTCTTCTAAGTTTGAGGAAGAGTGTAAGTTGATTTCTAAGTACAAGGAGGATACCATTGTGATTCAAATAAGTTTGAAGAGTGCGGAAACTTAAGAGACTGGAGAATGATGCTTTCAAGGCTACTAAAAAACCTGTTAGAGTGAGTACTACAAAGAAGAAATGATAGAGGGATTTGTGCACCTTAATTCTGATTTTCTTTCTATTATTGTTGTTTTTTAACATGGGGGATATACATATTCTAACACTTTTGTTGGTTTAGTTTTATTCTTTTTCTTTTCATATTCCTGTTGTAGGTTGACTTGGTAGTTTGTTTTGTTTCTTTCTTTTGATGGGTTTAGTCTAACCCCCTATGATCTTGTTTTCTTTTTCTTTTTCTTTTAATGAATTTCACATGATGACTCGTGTATAAGCGTTAAAATATAATCGATCATGTCCCCTTATCTACATTGTTATTAAATATAATTAATGAATTTCTTTACGGATACAAAACAATGATAATGGATACAAACAAATTTTAAAGTAAGATGAAAATTAAATATGAAAAAAATATGGTTACTTTGAATTTAAACAAAAATATATGAAAAAAATATGCTTACTTCGAATTTAAACAAAAATATATGAAAAATAAGATTAAATTAAATATGAGAAAAATATATGACACATAACAATATATTGATACAAATACTTATAATGACATTTAAATATATTCACATATATTAAAATAATTAAAATTTTTATTCATTCCTATTTGAAACTAATTTTAAGTTTTTTTATTTGAAATTAAAACAAAATTAAATATTAATGATTTCAATTTTATTTTAATATATATATATATATTTAATTATAAAGTTGTAATAAAGTTTTTGAATATTTTTTCACAATGCTAAAAATTATTTGTAAGAAGATTCAAAATAGATGAGAAATGAATATTTATTAATTTAAGTTTAAAAGTTATATATATATATATATATATATATATATATATATATATATATACTAAAAAATTAATTTATTTTTTATTTATTTTAAAATTGCATATTTTTAAATTTATTTTCTTTAAAATTTTAGAAAATGTATTCATCATTTTTAAGATACAACTTGTCTTAAAAACATTTTAGTTTGAGTTATAACTAACCATTTAAATTTTCAATCACAATACATTTTTATTTTTCCTTAAATATAATGATATTTTATTTTTCCTACCCGTATGAGATTGAATTTGTCATTACATATGCTATCTGACTAGGAATAATGAGAGTTATATGATTGGGAAGATAAAGTTTTTGAAAGTTGAGGTTCTTATTAATGTATTTGGCTTTTGAATTGTATTGTTAAGACTTCTTTTAACAAATGATTGTTATGAAAGTTAGTTATGGAAGTTAAATATTGTCATATTGAAGTTATATGGATGAGATTGTTTTGTACAGATGATTAATGAATAAATAAGGTTTATATAATTGTTGAATGGTGTAGTTAATTTTCGAGAATGACTAGTTGATATATAAGTTTTGCATTCTATTAACTAAGTGTTTGATTCAAATTAAATTTAGACAAATGTACTTTGAATTGTATTGGGAAAAAAAGTTCTTTAAATAAGAAGCAAATTTTACTTTGTTCAATTGGTAATCAAATTAAGTTGAAAATTTTAGGTATATCACTCAAGCAATTAGGGTGCCTCTTGAATGAGCTTCAAGCAGTTATATTTAATAACATGAAGGAACACTATATTTTTTTTGTCGCTTAAGACATAGAGTTTCTCTCTCAAGTAGTTTATAGTTTGAGTAAGGAAGAGGAAATTTATTCTCTCTTCTCAAAGAGATTGAACACTTAATCTTAGGGGCTCAAGTATGGAAAAAGTCAAACAAATTTTGTCTCTTCTAAAGGAATATTGTTCAAGTGTTGGAATAATGCTCAAACAACATATTTCATCGTTCAAGCATTGGGTCACAACTTAAACGAGAGTAGGGAGAGAAAAAGTCAGTGTGGATCCTCTTTTTATTGGAAGGTCTTTCAAGTGACGATGTCTCACTCATGTAATATCTCTCTATTTGAAAATCATATGTTGGATCGTTTAAATACTTGTCCTGATTTGTTAATGGTTCAGATATACGTTTTATATTCATTCTAATGGTAAGGTATGATTATACTGAATGAATAAAAATGGAGATATGTGATAATTGAATTAGATCGGAAATGAAAGATATTGTATTTTAACCTGCTTTTTCTTTTATGGTGTTGAGTATTAGAGCCTTATACTGAGAGAAGATATCCTAACTTCAGTAATAGTATAAATCATGCATATTAAAATATTAGGCGGTGAGAAATTGAAGGAAAGTTTTACATTGAGTTTTATTGAGCAATTGCAATGAATTACCCCAATTGTATTGAGACATTAAGGAAGTGCTAATAAGCCAAGTGTATGTCTCTAGTCTGACTTTCTCAACATTTGTCCTTTGGAAGGTGTTGTAGTTCTTTGGTCCTTTGTTGAGGCAAGCGTGATGATGTAGTTCTTTTGTCTTTTGTTGAGGCAAAGAATGAGTGATATGATGATGTAGTCTCCTCAACCTTTGTCGAGGACAAGAGAATGACAAGTTAATATTGTTAATGTTAAGATTTGTGAAGGAAGTAATTGTTAATATTAGTTCACCTGAGCTTGGAGTACCTTTAGTTCTACTTACCAACTGTAAAAGGGTATTGATCAATCAATGATTACGAATATTCTCTGTGTGACTTTTAGCTTACAATAAGTACACAAAATCACTCTTGTTTATCCTTTTAAGTCCTCTTGAGATAAAACATAAAAACACAATGTCATCTCTTCCTAATTACACAATGCAACTACTAGTTGAGTTCACATCGTCAATCTTAGAAATACAATAAAAGTTGTAATGCCCAATAGATGATATGGTGTAACATATAAAATAATATACATTAGAAATAAAATTACCTTTACAAAATATATTTTTGCTATACATCGATATCCTAGAGTTATTAATACAAAATAATAAGATAAATTATAACAATGAAGCATTAGATACAATTGTTTTGTTTTGTTATATAAAACTATAATTGTACATATCAGTTTAAAAAAGAAAATATATGGACTTGTTTATATGGAATACATAATATTAGGTGAGATTAACTAAAAAAATGGTGCAATAAAATGAAGTAAGTAATTTTATCACAATACATTTCACATTTTAGTGTTTCAAAAGTATTAAAGAAATAACTGATTTTAACTCATGAAATAGTAATGTGTGTTTGTCTTTGAATCACTTTAACTTTTTTGGTTTTCATTTTGTTTGCCTAATGTTGATTACAAACATTTTAAGACACATCTCATGAATTTATGATATTTATATTCTCATAAGGATTTAAACATAGAGGGGTATCATATACTCTCATATTCATTCAATGATCGAGACTTAAAAACCCTTTAAGATATATCAACATACTTTATAATTTCCTTTCTCAATCAACTCATGAACTATAAACTATGCTTAAACTTTAAATTGTTAGAAGCTATATTAAAATTAAAAGAAATAATATCTTTCAACTCACATAAAATAGTTCATAAAACATGATGTTATCCTAAAAAAAAATCCCTAATTTCAAGGAACTATCTCATAAGAAAAACAATGATTTTAGAAATAACTCATAACGGAGGTTCCAAAACAACATCTTTAGAAAATTATTATAAGAGTTAGGGTTTCATGACCAATGGCTTTATATTTCTTTAGGTCACATTTGACAAAAAAAAAGGAAAAAGATAGAAATAGGATAACTACTCACCTTAAAAAGAAATATATTCGATATAACTTGAAGAAAAAAAAAAAGAAAAAAGTGATAGAGAGGTTAAGGAAGAGGAAGGACAAAAGAAATAGTGATTTTCGTGCCTTGGGTGGTAAGGAACCTTATTTTTTCTCATGTCTCAAGTTTGTTTTGTACCCTAAATGAGAAAAGAAATCAACTAATGGTTTTTCATACCTAAATCGCAAAGGCCAATTTGTTGAGCAGATCCCAAATTGCCAACTGCATTCATTCCTTAGAAAAAAATGGTAAAATCAAGGCATCTAACAAGCAACATTTGTTGAGTGTATTCTAAAGTGTTGATCAGATTAGCTTTATGCTAACAACTTTCTCTATAGTACTCAAAGTGTTATGTGAAAGACAACTTTATACACTTCAAGAAAAAAATTATTTAGAGACCAATTTTTAGCTATCAAAAAAAATGGTTGCTAATTGTGACAAAAATAATCACCAAATTAGGTTTTGGTTGCTAAATAATTACAAAATAAAAGTAATGATTGAATTTAGTGATCAATTAAGTCAAGATAATTGGTATCTAAGATTAGCTACCAAGGATTGAACTAAAACAACACCTACAAACTATCAAGAAAGACAAGAAACACTTTCTTAAACACCAAGGTTATTGTATTGATGCTCCAACCACTTAAAGGTGTACAACAATTGCTCCAAGATTGAGAATCAAGGTTAATCTTTTGAAATCATTGAAAAATCTCTCCACCAAGAAGCTCTCTTGCTCACCCCGTGCTCTCTCAAGTGTATATTCAAGTTTCTCACTTTATGAATTCTGAAAAGGCTCATTCGAAAGTTGTAGAACCTATCTTTTGTAGCATATATACACTTAAGTGAAATCAATCGATTGTTTTCCCAATTCAATCGATAAATTTTACTGAACTACAATTCAATAGATTGATTCTGAAAAACAATCAATTGTTTTTCACACAATATAAAAGATTTTCATAAAAACTTATTTTTTAAAACAAAATTATACTTGATTCAAGGGAGCTCTTGAATACTTTTAACATCATGAAAGCAAGTGAACAACACACTAATTCTAAGACTTAAATCATACACAAACTAATCTTCAAACTTGGATTAATTCTTAAAATCTTTAAACTTAGATTCTTACCATTAGTCTACAAGTTCAAGAAAGTTCTGAATGGGTTGAAGCAAGCACCTTGACAGTGATATGAAAGGCTGAGCAATTTTTGAATGTTAAAAACCTATCAAAGAAGATGAGTGGATAAGACTCTCTTCATCAAAAAAGTTGAAAATTATATTATTCATGTGTATGTTTATGTTGATGATATAATATTCGGTTCAGCTAATGAGCATCTTTGTCAATAATTTTTTCTAGCTCTACAGGGAGAGTTTGAGATGTTTATGATGGGTTAGTTGAACTACTTTTGAGTATGCTGTCAACACTCAATTTTGTCCGGATGAAAAAAGAAAAAAAATGTTTTTTTAATTAATTTCTCAGAAAAAAGAAGTTGAAAAATATATATTGCTTAATTCTTCTCTTATTTTCGTTTTTGAATAAAATATATATAAAAATAGATATGGTTTTAATTTTTACCCCTTTCTCGTTTTAGGAAAATAAAATAACAAAAATATAATTTTTTATGATTATTTTTATCTTACTAATAGGCTTTTACCTTCTTTATCAAAATCAAAGAAAAGAAAAAAAAAGAGGTATATATAATTATTTATCATGTTCATTAAATATATATAGTTTCATTTTATATTTCTTTTCTTAAAAAATAATAAAACATAAAAAAAAACATAATAAAAAAATGATAAAAAGGAAAAGAAATATGGCTAGCATGTTTTGCTCCCTATGTAGAGGTTATTACTACCCTCTGCAGCTATGCTACAATGCTTTCCCCTCCTATGGCTACCACCAACATTACCTTATTCACGCAAAATTGTCCCTATAATACTTCATCTTACAACTAGCATTACCTTTTTCTAAGGTCTGTCGAAGTCAACAACCCAATCCCTGTGCGCATTACTCGTTTTATTGGGGGATGGACACACACAATAAGAGGACCACAATTTAGAGTCTTCAGGGGGAGGGGCTTCCTTTTGTTCCATCAAGCTCTCGTTGCCACTCTGGGGGGATTGTAGTAAAAAACGCACATTGCCTCCATTCGGGTTCCCCTTGATACAAGAAATAAACTATTCTCTCCTCCCACTCTTAACTCTCTCAAGAAAGAAAAAATTTTAACAAGCCGCTAAGGATTAAATCATAAGAAGAAGCAAACAGAAGAAGGAAGAACACCTTTGAAGAAGGTTAGTTATTCGCTTACCTGTTTTCGTTTCTTTTCACAGTTTCTTTTTCATTGAACATCTTGATAAACCTGCATATTATGCATTCAACGTAACACTATCCTGCACTATGCATTTATCACTATTACACCAAATCACCAAATGAAAAGGAAACTACAAACACACGTTACACACAGTAGCCACTCAAACCTCCAAACCGTTGCCATATCCTCCTCCGCAAAACCACCATGAAACCACCTCAAAGCCTCAACGCTCAAAACCCAACCTTTTTCCATGTGTCAAACACCAAAAATACAAAAATAGAACTCCTCACATTCATACTCCTCCCATGCAGCCCACATACACCCACCATATACCTTCACCATACCCTCAAGTCACACCACAGTCACCAACACCAACAGGCGTGCCTCCCATGCACCTCCATAAAACCACCCGCATCACCACTATGCAACTACCACCATGAACTTATCACCATGCCTCCCACGAACCCCCTTCGCACCACTACAACAGCCTTACTTCCAAACCACCATGAAAGGTCACCATGCAAGCACCATATACCACCACCAAACCTCACCGCCTTGGCTTTATGCTGACGCGCCCATTTGGAGCAGCGAACGCTGCCTGAAACCTGGTGGCAGCCAGTCCCTCCACATCCTGCCGCCGAGCCCATCTTCCTCACACCTCTCTCTGTTGCGAGCCAAGCAAACACCACCATCATCACACCACTTATTGGAACAATCCCTGTCACTGCCCAAGGTTTGACGCCCTATTACCATCTCTCGTGGTCGCCTCCACGGTCGTACACGCTGCACTGCCATGCAAAACTCGCACTCGCGCGTCGGAGCTTTCGTTTAAAATAATCAAATGATCGCTTTCGTATAAAACATAATCAACTACAAATATTATTTTTTTATGTTTTACTTTAAAATAAATTTCAATTACATACCTAAATGATCGCATGCATCATACATAATTTAATTCAAAAATTTTACTATTTTGTTCAAATATTCAAGTGACTAGAGAGAGTTAATGTTTGTATAAGTTTTAAAATAATAAAATAAAATAATTTAAATTTCAATATTTAGTCAATATATTTATTAAATTAATACTAAAATAATATATAAATAAACTAATTACTTATTTAAAAATAATAATTCATTTTATATATTATTATAATTATTTTAAAATATAAATTTTATATACTAAAAATGTATAATAATTTTTCATTTTAGTTTGAAATTTTTAAGAGGAATTTAATTTTGAAAAGGTTTGTTTTATATTAAATTAATTTTTAAATTCTTTTATAAATTATTATCTAAATATATTAATATATAATTAAATTTATTTTACTACGTCAACCGTATCTACCACATACTTTTCACTCTTTTTCTCCTTTTGTTTTTTTGTTTTTTACTATTTATTCATTTATGCTTTGATTGTTTTAATAGATTTATAGTAGTAAGGAGAGGACAACACAAATTTGATGCACATGGATTTATGCCATTTAGTTGATTTGGTGCGAAAGAGACTAGGGGAGTTGGAGTTTGTATCCCTCACCCCATGTGCAAAAATATGGGGAAAGTAGTTGAATGACATAATCATTCATAGTTCCTTCTAAGAATTGACATTTTAAATTTTTTAAATACATATAAAATACTATTTATTGATCAAGGTTAATTTCTCATAATTGTGTGAATTTTCACTCAAGAGCTCTTTTAACAAATTATAATTTTTTTCACACATGCAACTATTCATCACGTTGTTCAAAAGATCATGACCACCCATGTTAATGGCAATGGACTTCATGAAGTCACAACTATTAATATATTATAAATAGGATTAGAAGATAATTAATCATAGTGTGATTCACAATCATTAAGACAATTTGAATGTAATCTAAGAAACAGGTCTTGTGAACATTTGATTATACACTTTCCTTTACAGAAAGCTCTACCAATGCCATTTAATTCGGGTTATGAAGAACTCAAGAAAACCATGATTGCGATTATAACTCCAATAACTTTTATCTCAATTTTTCTCATAGCTCTTCTCTCAATTCTCCAAGGATCCTAAACTTTGTAAGAAAAGGTTGATATCCTAAGGATGGATGTTTTAATTTACTACTCATTGAATTACATTTACAAATTAATATTCATTGTCATGGAAGTGAAGAAAATTACTTTGTTAACTTAAATTGATGTAATGAATATTTAGATTAAAACAGACCAACAACAATTTAATGTAATTAGAATTCCTTAAATGCATTTATTAGAATTCATTAATTACATTTATTAATAGGATAAACAAAAATATATGAAAAACAAGATGAAATTAAATGTGAGAAAAATATGACACATATTGATCTAAATAATTATAATGACGTTTAAATATATTCCCATATATTAAAATAATTAAAATTTTTATTTATTACTCTTTGAAACTAATTTTAAATTTTTTAATTGATACTAAAAGAAAATTAAATATTAATGATTTCTATTTTCTTTTAATATTTAAAATTGTAATAAAATTTTCCAATATTCTTTCACAATTCTTAAAATTATTGGTAAGAAGATTCAAAATAGACGAGAAATGAATATTTTATCAATTTAGGTTTAAAAGTCATATATATTATAAAATTAATTTATTTTTTATTTATTTACAATTTTATCTCTTTAAACTTATTTTTTTTTTTTAAAATTTTAGAAAATGTATTCATCCTTTTTAGGAAACAACTTGTCTTAAAACATTTTAGTTTGCTTATGAGTAATCATTTAAATTTTCAATCACAATAAATTTTTTTTTTCCTTAAAGATAATGATATTTTTGTTTCATTTTACATGCATGACATTGAATTTTTCATTACATATGCTATCTTATTGGGAATGATGAGAGTTATATGATTGGGAAGATGAAATTTTTGAAAGTCCATGTTCTTATTAATATATTTGGTTTTCGAACTACATTGTCAAGACTTCTTTATCAAATGAATGTTATGAAAGTTTGTTATGGAAGTTAAATATTGTCATATTGAAATTATATGGATGAGCTTGATCTATACAAATGATTATATTGATTGAATAAGTAAGGTTTATATAATTGTTGAATGTTGTAGTGTTTTTTGGGAATGAATAATTGATATATAAGTTTTGCATTCTATTATTTAGTGAACTAAGTGTTTGAATCCAATTAAACTTAGACAAATATATTTTGAATTGTATTGAAAAAAAATATTTAATTCAAGAAGCAAATTTGACTTTGTTGGTATTTAAATCAAAAAGTTAAAATTTTTACGTATATCACTAAGGCAATTAGGGTGCCCCTTGAGTGAGCTTCAAGCAGTTACATTTTATGGCATGAAAGAGTTCTATATTTTTTTTGTCCCTTAAGACATAGAGTTTCTCTCTCAAGTTGTTTATAGTTTGAGTAATGAAGAGGAAAATTTATTCTCGCTTCTCAAAGAGATTGGACACTTGATCTTAGAGGCTCAAGTAAGAAAAAGGTGAAACACATTTTGTCTCTTCTAAAGGAATATTGTTCAAGTGTTGGAATAATGCTCGAATTTTCATCGTTCAAGTGTTGGGTCACAACATAAACGAGAGAAGGAAGAGGTAGCGAGAGAAGAAGTCAATGGTTCTCTCTTCATTGGAAGGTCTTCAAATGACGATGTCTCACTCATGTTATATCTATCTATTAGAAAATCGTATGTTGGATTGTTTAAATACTTGTCCTGATATGTTAATGATTGAGATATACGTTTTATATCCATTCTAATATGATTATGCCAAATGAATACAAATTGAGATATGTGATGATTGAATTATGTCAACACACAATTTCGTTCGAGTAAATACAATTCTAAAAAAATTGTGTTTACAGTTAAAAGAATAAAAATAAATAAAAAATGAAGAAAACTTGTGTCAAAGTGTCTCATTATGGTGAACTTGCTCCTGAGTGTGTGCAAACTTACTACAAATATGGGTGTGCTCTCTTGTATAGGGCTTAGGAGGAAGTTGATCCTTTGGCTGATGTGTCCAAGAAGGAGGAGAGATCTCATTCTGCACCCATCTTCCCCAATATGTTCTTCTACACCTGCCAAGCGCTTTGGTGAAGCTAACTCCGCACCACGCCACCACCTCATCACCTACCATTGCCACCATAGACAGCCTCCAAAACCCTAAATCACACCATGCACCCTCAACCCTCCTAACTAGTTCCTCGACGAGACCATCAGGCTCTGACACTCTTATGACCTCCGTTTGGATCATACTAATGCTGGCCACTGCCTCGATGTCGCCTCTATCGCCACCCTCGAGACCCCTCCCTCTGAAGCCTAGCAACTGTGCTTCAACCCTAAATGACCACCCTAGGCACAAAGGAAGTCGTTTTCTTGGTTAACAACATTGCACGCTCAACAATGGAAAACAATGTCAAAAACAAACTCAGTAATCACACAGAACAAGATGAAGTTGAAGACGAAGATGGAGAAAAAGAATAAGAGGTTTGACTTTCTTTAGATTTTGAAATCGATGATGCGTTGGACTTGAAGGAGAAGATGAAGGCCCCTCGTTTTCCTTTATGTGATGACACCTCCATGCTCAAAAGGATATTCTTTCACAATGCCACTTTTGAATGGCTGGCAACAAATAAAAGAATTTGAGGAAAAAGCTAGAGAAGCAACAAATTTTGAGGGTGATAAAATTGGTGAGGTGACATGTTTTGAACTTTTGGAAACACTTCAGCTCATTCGGTGTCTCTTTTTATGAGTTATGTACGCAACTCACCTAGGAATTGAAAGCCCTACTACATTCAAGGCAAAGGATTTTGTAGAGAGAACATCAGAAGATGTCGAAAGGGTGCCTCTAAGATCCATGAGAAGAACAATTGTTGTTAGAGTTGTGACAAGATCCACAAGAAAAGGCTTATGAAAATGACAACCACAAAGGAGCGAATACATGCATATCCATTCGAAAGATTTAAAGTGGTGGGAGCAGCATAATCGATGAAGAAGAAAAAGAAGAGGGAATTGACAGGGCATGCAGAGAACAAGAACGTCATCACTTCCTTCAAGTCCTCAACTTTAATCTTTGGTTCCAACGGTGCTGACAATACCACCATCAAGTGAATGCTTGAAGCTTCCTTGCACCAGCGAGTTGCCTCCCAACACTGGGTCTAGGCACAACATCATCCGCGACGCCAAGGTTGTCGCATCATCGAGACCCGAAGAATGGAAATGGTGCATGATTGCTTTTCCTGAAGATTATAAAACTGTTGTCTCAAGGCTACTAAGTGAGACTATGGTGACTATAGGAACTGGTTTCATATCACGTAACAACCATACCATTGGAGATCCTATTCCAGAAACAAAAGTACTGGCTAAAGGTTTACTAGATACTTTAGCGAGAGTAGATTTAAGAGGATGCACCAAACACAAGTCATTTGATGCATTAGTTTGAAAATACTTTTAGGCTGAGTTCAAGAGGGGGTGAATTGAACTTTATAAAATTTTTGAGTTTATTAAGCAGAGATAATGTTTTATGCAAAATGAAAGTTTCAAAGAATATCAAAGATTACTGATTTAAGCTGTAGCACAGAAAATCAATTAATTTCGAACAAGAATGAAACAATTTATATTATGGCAGTTTCAAGATAATCAAATTTTCACACAATGAGTTATTGAATGCAGAATTAAAATGCAATTAGTGAATAAGCAAATTCTCATTCCAGTTAGTCAATATATTGCAAAACCATATTCAATCAAGAAATAAAGGAAATGCAGATTTGAATTTATGCAATCAATGAATCTAGTATAACAACAATTCACATTTTATGTAAAATTTCAGCTTTAAAGAACTACAGTATCAATTCAAGATTGCTATTGATGAGAGCAATTTCACCAAGAACTAACAGAGTTGAATTTGATTAATCAATTACTTAAAGTATATGAAAATCAATTTTCAATTATGCAAAAAGACTATTGAAAGATTGTGCTATCCAAATAGTTTTGATTAACGCAAACTGAATAATAACGAATATAGATGTAGAGAGAAGAGTCAAAGAGAATGCACACAAAGCAATATACTGGTTCGCCCTTCCTCAAGGGCTACGTGCAGTCTTTCTTGCAACCCTAGCAAGAAAAAATTCACTATGAAATACTCAATTGTACACTCTTACAATCAAGAACACCTCTTGCACCCTGCAAGATCAATACCAACTCTGAATAATCATGCTTGCACCCTGCAGACTCAAATTTTCAGATTTTACCATACTAAACCCTATAGTACTACAAATTTATAGTTGAACCAAAATATTACAATTTATATAACACTAAGCAACACATGAATTGACACGGGTTCAATATTTAAGTTGTGAAAAACTGCCTGATTTTCAATAAAGATGAAACAATTTAGAAATGGTACGAAATATCAAATACTATTTATTGATCAAGATTTTTTTTCATTATTGTGTAAGGATATTATTCCTCTAACAAATTCTTACACAAGAACTCTTCTTACAAATTATAACTTCTTTTCACACTCTTGCGTGCAAGTATTCATCAAGTTCACAAGATCATGACCACCGATGTTAGTTGTAATAGACTTTATGAAGCAACAACTGTTAATACAATTATCAATAGGATTAGAGGATAATTGATCACAGTGTGGTAAACAATCTTTAAGACAATTTTCGATAAATCCAGGAGGTACTCTTGCACATTTGATTGTGCACTTCGCTTTGCAAAATTCTTTACCAATTCCATTTAATTCGGCTAGTGCAGAACTCAAGAGAACCATGATCGTGATTATAACTCCAATAACTTTTATCTCAGTTTTTCCCATAGCTCTTTTTTCAATTATTTCCAATGATCTAAACTTTGTAAGAAAAGGTCAGATCTTCTAAGAATTGATGTTTCAATTTACTTACCCATTGAATTACATATACAAATTTATATTCATTGTCATGGAAGTGAAAATAATTGCTTCATTAACATAAATTAGTGTAATGAATATTTAGATTTAAAGAGACGAACAAGAATTTAATGTAATTCGAACTCATGAAATGCATTTATTAGAATTTATTAATTGTATTTACTAATAGGACAATTGTTTGGTAGCTTAGATCCGTGTAATGAATAAGGAATACTTAGATTAAAATAGACAAGCATTTAATACAATTACAACTCATTAAATCCATTTATTAGAATTCATTAATTGCATTTATGAATAGGACAATTGCTTTATTAACTTAAATTGGTGTAATGAATACTTAGATTAAAACAAATCAGAGAGAATTTAATGTAATTAGAACTCATTAAATGCATTTATTAGAATTCATTAAATGCATTTATTAGAATTCATTAATTACATTTATTAATAGGACAATTGCATTGTTAACGTGTAATTAATACTTAGATTAAAACATATCAACAAGAATTTAATGTAATTAAAACTCATTAGGCATTTATTAGAATCCATTAATTACATTTATTAATAAGACAATTACTTTGTGAACTTAAATTAGTGTAATGAATATTTAGATTAAAACACACCAACAAGAATTTAATGTAATTAGAACTCATTAAATGCATTTATTAGAATTCATTAATTGCATTTACTAATAGGATAAACAAAAAAATATATGAAAAATAAGATGAAATTAAATGTGAGAAAAATATATAACACGTAACAATATATTGATCTAAATAATTATAATAACATTAAAATATGTTCACATATATTAAAATAATTAAAATTTCCAGTTACTACTCTTTGAAACTAATTTTAAGTTTTTTTATTTCAAATTAAAACAAAATTAATATTAATGTCATATTAACGATTTCTATTTTCTATTAATTCTAAAATTGTAATAATTTTTTCAAATATTTTTTCACAATTCTTAAAATTATTGGTAAGAAGATTCAAAATATACAAGAACTGAATATTTTATTAATTTAAGTTTAAAAGTTATATATATTATAAAATTAATTTATTTTTTATTTATTTAAAAGTTGTATCTCTTTAAACTTATTTTCTTTTATTTTTCTTTAAAATTTTAGAAAATGTATTCATCATTTTTGGGATACAACTTGTCCTAAAACATTTTAGTTTGCATTATGAGTAACCATTTAAAATTTCAAACATAATAAATTTTTATTTTTCCTTAAAGGTAATGATATTTTTGTTTCATGTATGACATTGAATTTGTCATTACATATATTATCTTATTGGAATGATGAGAGTTATATGATTGGGATGATAAAATTTTTGAAAGTTTAGGTTCTTATTAATGTATTTGGTTTTTGAATTACATTGTCAAGACTTCTTTAACAAATGAATGTTAAGTATTGTCATAATGAAGTTATATGGAAGAGATTGATTTGTCTAAATGATTATATTGATTAAATAAATAAGGTTTATATAATTGTTGAATGTTGTACTTGTTTTTCGAGAATGAATAGTTGATATATAAGTTTTGTATTCTATTGTTGAATGAACTAAGTGTTTCAATCCAATTAAATTTAGACAAATATATTTTGAATCGTATTGAAAAAAAAAAGTGTTTAAAATAAGAAGCAAATTTGACTTTGTTGGTAATCAAATGAAGTTAAAATTTTTAGGTATATCACTCAAGCAATTAGGGTGCCTCTTGAGTGAGCTTCAAGCAATTACATTTAATCGCATTGAAGAGCACTATATTTTTTTGGCGCTTAAGACATAGAGTTTCTCTCTTAAGTAGTTTATAGTTTGAGTAAGGAAGAGGAAAATTTATTCTTAGTGGCTCAAGTAAGGAAAAAGGTCAAACAAATTTTGTCTCTTCTAAAGGAATATTGTTCAAGTGTTGGAATAATGCTCCAACAACATATTTCAAGGTTCAAGCATTGGGTCACAACATAAACGAGAGAAGGAAGAGGTAGGGAGAGAAGATGTCAGTGGATTCTCTCTTCATTGGAAGGTCTTCAAGTGACGATGTCTCACTCATGTTATATCTCTCTATTAGAAAATCATATGTTGGATTGTTTAAATACTTGTCCTGATATGTTAATGATTGAGATATATGTTTTTATATCCATTCTAATGGTAAGGTATGAATGTACCAAATGAATACAAATTGAGATATGTGATGATTAAATTATGTCAACACCCGATTTTGTCCAGGTAAATACAATTTAAAAGAAAATTTATGTCAAATTGTGTCTACAGTTAAAATAATAAAAATAAATAAAAATTAAGAAAAATTGTGTCAGAGTGTCTCATTATAGTGAACTTGTTCCTTACTATGTGCACACTTACTACAAATATGGGTGTGCTCTTTTGTATAGGCTCAGGAGGAAGCTGATCCTTTGCCTGATGTACCCAAGAAGAAGGATAGATCTTATTATGCACCCATCTTCCCCACCATGTTCTTCTGCACCTACCAAGTGTGTCAGTGAAGCCAACTTCGCACCACGCCACCACCTCATCGCCTGTCGCTGCCACCATACACAGCCTCCAAAACCCTAAACCGTGTCATGCACCCTCGTTCCTCCTAACCGGTTCCCTCGACGGGATCGACAGTCTTTAGCACTCTGACGACCTCCATTTGGATGACACCAATGTTGGCCACTGCCTCAATGTCACCTTCGTCGCCTCCCTCGAGGTTCCTCCCTCCGAAGCTTGGCAAATGCGCTTTGACGCTAAATGGCCGTCCCAGGCACAAAGGAAGTCGTTTGCTTGGTTAGCAACATCGCACACTCAACAATGGAAAATGACGTTGAAAACAAACTCAATAATCACACAGAACAAGATGAAGTTGAAGAAGAAGAGGAAGAAGCAGAATAAGAGGTTTGACTTTCTTCAGATTTTGAAATCTATAAAGAGAACATCGGAAGTTATCGGAAGGGTGCCCTTGAGATCCATGGGAAGAACAATTGTTGTTAGAGTTGTGACAAGATCCACAGGTAAAGGCACATGAAAATGACAACCAAAAAGGATAAAATGCATGCATATCTGTTTGAAAGATTTAAAATGGTGGGAGTAACATAATGGAAGAAGAAGACGAAGAAGAGGGAATTGGCAGGGCATGCATAGAACAAGAACGTCATCGCTTTCTTCAAGTTCTTAACCCTAATCTTTGGTCGCAACGGTGCCGGCAAGACCACCATCATCGAATGCTTGAAGCTTTCTTGCACCGATGACTTGCCTCCCAATGCTAGGTCTAGGCACAACATCATCCACGGTCCCAATAATGGAAATGGAGCTTAATTTGTTTTGTTACCTTAAATTGGGGAAATGAATACTTAGATTAAACATATCAACAAGAATTTAATGTAATTGGAACTCATTAAATGCATTTATTAGAATTCATTAATTTCATTTATTAAAAGGACAATTGCTTTGTGGACTTAAATTGGTATAATGAATATTTAGATTAAAACAGATTTAATGTAATTAGAACTCATTAAGTACATTTATTCGAATTCTTTAATTGTATTTATTAATAGGATAAAAAAGAATATGAAAAATAAGATGAAATTAAATGTGAGAAAAATATGACACGTAAGAATATATTAAGAATATATTGATATAAATAATTATAATGAATTCAAATATGTTCACATATATTAAAATAATTAAAATTTTTATTTATTCCTCTGTCAAACTAATTTTAAGGTTTTTTTTATTTGAAATTAAAACAAAATTAAATATTAATTGCATATTAATGATTACAATTTTCTTTTAATATTTGATTCTAAAATTGTAATAATTTTTTCAAATATTTTTTCATAATTCTTAAAATTGTTGGTAAGAACATTCAAAATATACAAAAAATGAATATTTTATTAATTTAAGTTTAAAAGTTATATATATGATAAAATTAATTTATTTTTTATTTATTTAAAAATTGTATCTCTTTAAACTTATTTTCTTTTATTTTTCTTTAAAATTTTAGAAAATGTATTCATCATTTTTAGGATACAACATGTCTTAACCATTTTAGTTTGCATTATGAGTAACCATTTAAATTTTCAATCACAATAATTTTTTTTTCCTTAAAGATAATGATATTTTTGTTTCATTTTATATGCATGACATTGAAATTGTCATTACATATACTATCCTATTGGGAATGATGAGAGCTATATGATTGGGAAGATGAAATTTTTAAAATTCGAGGTTCTTATTCATGTATTTGGTTTTTGAATTACATTGTCAAGACTTCTTAAACAAATGAATGTTATGAACATTTGTTATGGAGGTTAAATATTGTCATATTGAAATTATGTGGATGAGATTGCTCTGTTCAATTGATTATATTGATTGAATAAGTATGATTATACTGCTCAAACATCATATTTCATAGTTCGAGCATTGGATGACTACTTAAACTAGAGATGGAAGAGGTAGGGAGAGATGAAGTCAGTAGATTTCCTCTTCATTGGAAGGTCTTTCAAGTGATGATGTCTCACTTGTGTTATATCTCTCTATTTGAAAATCATATGTTGGATTGTTTAATTACTTGTCGTGATATGTTAATGATTGAGATATACATCTTATATCGATTATAATGGTAAGGTATTATTGTACCGAATGAATACAAATTGAGATATGTGATGATTGAATTATGTCAATACCCGATTTTGTTCGGGTAAATACAATTTAAAAAGAAAAATTGTGTCTATAGTTAAAAGAATAAATATAAATAAATAACGAAGAAAATTGTGTCAAAGTGTCTCATTATGGTGAACTTGCTCCTGACTGTGTGCACACTTACTACAAATATGGGTGTGCTCTTTTGTACACGACTCAAGAGGAAGTTGATCCTTTGGCTGATGTGCCCAAGAAGGAAGAGAGATCTCATTCAACACCCATCTTCCCCACCATGTTCTTCTGCACCTGCCGAGTGTGTCAGTGAAGCCAACTTCGCACCACACCACCACCTCATTGCCTACCGTTGCCACCATACAAAACCTCAAAAACCCTAAATCGCACCATGCACCCTCAACGAGACCGTCAGGCTCTGACACTCCGACGACCTCTGTTTGGATTACATCAACGGTGACCATTGCCTCGACATCGCCTCTGTCACCACCCTCGATCCCCTCCCTTCGAAGCTTGGCAAATGCGCTTTGACCCTAAATGGTTGCCCTAGGCACAAAGGAAGTCGTTTGCAACATCGCACACTCAAAAATGGAAAACAACATTGAAAACAAACTTAATAATTACACAAAACACGATGAAGTTCAAGAAAAAGAAGAAGAAGAGGTTTGGCTTTCTTTAGATTTTTAAATTGGTGATTCGTTGGATTCGAAGGAGGAAGATGAAGGCTCCTCCTTTTCCCTTACGTCATGGCACCTCCATGCTCAAAAGGATATTCTTTCACAAATAAAAGAAGTTGCAGAAAAGCTAGAGAAGCAACAAATTCTAAGGGTGATGAAATGGGTGAGGTGACATGTTTTGAACTTTTGGAAACACTTGAGCTCAATCGGTGTCTCTTTTTTGGGTTATGTACATGGTTCACCCTTGCTTGAAAGCCCTACTGCATTTATGTCAAAGGAATCTGTAGAGAGAACACCAGAAGCTCTCAAAAAGGTGCCCTTGAGATCCATGGGAAGAACAATTGCTGTTAGAGTTGTGATAGGATCCACAGGAAAAGGCACATGAAAATGACAACCACAAAGGAGCAAATGCATGCATATCCATTTGAAAGATTTAAAGTGGTGGGAGCAGCATAATGGATGAAGAAGACAAAAAGGGAATTGGCGGGGCATGTAGAGAACAAAAACGTCATCACTTTCTTCAAGTCCTTAACCCTAATCTTTGGTCCCAATGGTGTCGACAAGACCAACATCATCAAATGCTAGAGGCTTTCTTGCACCGGTAAGTTGCCTCCCAATGTGAGGTCTGGGCACAACTTCATCCACGACCCCAAGGTTGCTGCATCATCGAGACTCTAAGAATGGAAATGGTACAGGTTGCTTTTCCTGAAGATTATAAAAATCTTGTCCCAAGGGTACTAAGTGAGACAATGGTGACTATAGGAACTCGTTTCATATCACGTATCAACCTTACCATTGGAGATCCTGTTCCAGAAATAAAAGTACTCGCTATAGGTTTACTAGATACAATAAGTTGCAGAGAACTCAAAACAACAACAGCAGTAAAAGCAATTAATTGAAACCCGAAATCAATTAGTTGAAAATTTGAGAGAATTCAAAAAATGTATCAGAGATGAATCACAAACCAAGAAAGGGATAAACAGAGATCAAGAACACCAAGATTTATTCTGGTTGACCCTTCCTCAAGGGCTATGTCCAGTCTCTTTGCCAACAAACAAAGAATTTCACTGAAAGATCAACAAGATCGATCCAAATAATGTCAATTACACTTGCACAAGCAAGAAACCCACTGCACCCTGCAGTACACAGCCCTGCACCCTGCAGTACACAATCCCTGCACCCCACAAAAGCTGCAGAACCGTGTAGAACCCTACTGCACAAATCCAAATTACACACCCTATGCAATTTGAAATACAATCACATAATTACAAACCCCAAAGCCTATGTAATTTGTAACCAAACCACTCAAAAGATAAGAGAAATAAAAACAAAAATGTTTTTGCACAAAAACAAAGAATAAAATTGATATAAAATCAGTGTAGAAGACTTAGCTCTGGTGCAGAACCAAGGATGCACGAAATCAACTCAAAGTGAAACTCCAAGATTCAAGTTCTTGAGGTTTTCTTGTTGTAAATCAATGTAGAAAGTGTTCTCACAGTAAGGGCACATTTTTCCTCTTAGGATTTCTCAAATGACCAGTCAAAAAAATCTTAGTTATTACAAAAAATGCATGTTGCCCTTATATAAGCAAACTGGTTTAAAAACAGATAAAACAGCCAAAAATCAATCGATTGAGTTTAGAATTCAATCAATTGATTTTTTTGAAAAATAGAAAAATCAGCAAATTGATTTCTGAAAACAGTCAATTGATTTTTCTCTCAAAATAGGGTTTCAAAGACAATTAAACCTCACTTAGGTCAAATTATTTACTTATTAAACAAAGTGAATATATTGAGCTTTCTTTAAGTGATATACATGTAACTCAAGGTTTTGAATAAAAAACCACACTCACACACACAACCCAAGTCCTAGACTAAAACCCAAGAGAACTCTCATCAAGGTCCATGATAGCTTCATCAATCTAGCAACTTCACCTAAAGCCTGGGCGTTAAACCCAGCAATTTCACCCAAAGCCTGGGTGTTAAACTCAGCAATTTTACCCATAGCCTGGGTGTTAAACCCAACAAATTTACTATTTGCACACCCTTTTTTCATGCCACACCTCTAAAACTAAATGTTTCTTATCAACATTTGAAAATTTCAAATTTAAAAATATCAATCCAACAAAGAATTTTATCTTTAGAACTATGTGATCCATGATTTTCCATTGTGAATGGAAATAGTAGGAGCAAGGTCAATCGTCGTCGGGCCAAAAAAAATAAAAAATATTTTATGTTATTTTATTTACATTTTTGAGAAAAATAAAAATTCTAAAAATTAACATTCCTTTCACTCATTTAACTAAAGGTACCGTCTTAAGACGGACGTTGGAGAGTGCTAATACATTCCTTACACGTAACCGACTTGCGGACCCTAATTCGGTTTTGCAGATCATTTCCTTTTACTTGGTTTTTCTATATTTTCCCATAATAAAATATGTTGACGACTCCTTTTTGAAAATATATTATTCTTAATTTTTTTTCTTCGCCATCGTCATCGTAATCCTGGTTGTGACAAATGGTGACTCCACTATGAACCTTTTTTTAGAGTCAGACTAATTTAATTAAATGAGTGAAAATGAGTGTTGTTTTTCTGAACGTTTATTTTCTCCTTTCTTTTGTATATATGATTGTTATTTTTTGTTGCTGGAATATTGAACCTTAGGGTAGATGACATGCTATATCTGCTTGAAAAATTTTCTTAATGTTTTGCAGGTGGGGAGTTGGGTGCATTATTCTCCCTTCAGACACACACATTTACCTTTGCGTATCATGAGTGGGGCCCTATACTCGGGTTCCAGAAAGCTTAGAATTAGAAGGGATTGTGTAGCAGTGTCAATGAGGATGTACTTCCCATTCTGGTTATTTTGAGAACCCCAACTAGAGTCTGTTCTCTTCAGTTGCATGCTTACACAAGTTGACTAACAACTGTCATGGGTAATGCGGTGAAGTGAGCCATAGCTCTAGTGGCCTTATACATTTAGAAATTAGGAGCCTACCATGTCAGTGTGCATCTAATGCCATAGACCCTTAAGCATATTGAACCTTATGTAGGACACAAAGGGAGATAATGTGCGCTTCTACCTCTCACCCTACTTTTTTTAAAAAATAAAAATAAAAAAAATAAAAAGAGTGTTTATCTATTGTAAATAAGTTTTGTTTCTTACAAAAAGCACCCGTTGCATATTTTTATCATGTCATAATTGGAGAAGAAGGATATGAGAAATTTAACTCAAATTCTTCTTCACCAATACATTGCATGCATTTCATTTTTTTCTCATATAGTCTCAATTGCTTTTGTTTTTAGGTTAGAAATTATAAAGTTGTGTATTTGTCCAATAAGAATGGAAACTAATATGCGGTATGGGATTGAGAAGGAATCTAGTTTAGAGTCTCTTAGGAGAAATTTACCCACATGAGCAAAGAAAATAATATTGATTCTATTACTTCTCCAGTTCGGGCCCATGTTAATTTCCATTAATATCATAGGTGCATTATGCAATATTCACACAACTTTACAATTTTTGACTAGTTTAGTTGCATTTTATTCATACTTTATTTTTTTATCTAATTCATTTTAAATAAAATAAAAAAAACAAAAAGAAGTAATAATAGCCAAGTTTCCGCGACACCCATATAAGACTTGTGCCAATCGGAAGAGCATGGAAGATTGGGAAGAAGCACAAGAAGCCACGAGAGCTAAAATCAATAAGCTAAAAGATCATATGAGTCAAATTCTTGAAGCTCTGACAATCCTGAAAAGCAAAGGTGAAGCTACTACTAAGAATGATGAGGTGATTTCTACCCACCTTGGAATGTCGCAGACACAAGATAACAACACTCAAGGGACCTCTATCCCTTTTCCTCAATATGGGCTTCCTCCAGGCTACACTCCACCTTTAAGGAATATTCTAAGAAGGACCAAGTTTCACTTAATCAGAATCCACTACAGATGCTAGTAAATGCGGGTGAAAATGTGTCTGGAAACCCTTCTCGGCCTCACATGACTCAACCAAGAGTTATGCATGTAATGGTGGGAGAGGAGTCTAAAGCAAAGGGTATAGCTCAAGTTGTTGTGACCGTTGATGTTGATGGAGCGAAGAACAAGTTAGAAGTTCTTGAAGAGAGATTAAGGGCCATAGAGGGCGGAAGTAGTTAAGGATTCGAGGATGCTGCCAGTTTGTGTTTGGTACTAGACGTAATGATTCCTCCAAAGTTCAAATTACCAGAATTTGAAAAGTATAGAGGAACTACCTATCCCAAGAGTCATCTAACTATGTATTGTAGGAAGATAGCAACCTATGCACATGACGAAAAACTTCTGACCCATTTATTTTAGGATAGCTTGGAGGGTATGGCTCTGAATTAGTTCATGCACTTGGAACCAACACATATTCACTCATGGAAAGATATGGTGGATGAATTCTTGAAGCAGTATAAATATAATATGACATGGCACCCAATAGGCTACAACTACAAAACATGTCAACAAAAAGTTCTGAAACCTTTAAGGAGTATGCCCAGAGATGAAGGGAAGTAGCTGCCTAAGTAGAGCCACCTCTACATGACAAAGAAATGATGGTCATGTTCATAGAAACATTGCAACCCTCTTTCTACGAATATATGGTAGGGAGTGTCTCTTCGAACTTTGTTGAAATTTTCATCATTGGGGAAAGAATTGTGCTCAGACTGAAAAGCGGGAAAATTACACATGGCTCGTCTGTAACTGTAAATCCCAAAAAGCATGGATTTAATTATGGAAAAAAAACAGAAGGAGAAGTTCAAGCATTATCTACCATTCCTAATTGGGGAAGTTGTGCCTTGTCTCGCTATTATTAGCAACTTGCAGCATAACTTCCATACATTGTTAACATCATGCCTGTCTACCACCCACAGACTCATCAACAAGGTTTCCGTTAACCACCACTTATGCAAAATAATTCCAACCAAGGTCAAGGTCAGGGTTAGAGCATGACTCCAAATAGAAATCCTAATCCAGAGAACAATTTTGTTCATTTTATGTCCATTTCTATTACATATACAAAACTCTTGTCAAATCGCATCAGCAATGGTTTAGTTGTGGTGTGTCTGTTGAAGCCCTTACAACCACCGTACCCTAAAGGCTATGATGTAAATGCTAAATGTGATTATCATGGTTGGGCTATTGGTCATTCCACTGAAAGGTGTCTGTCTTTTAAGTGCAAGGTACAATCCTTGCTTGACTCAGGATGGTTAAGTTTTTAGGAAGATAAACCTATTGTCAAGAACAATCCTCATTCGAGAGATGTCCAACAAGTTCCAAAATAAGGAGAGAAAAGAAGAAGTGTTTGCAGAAACAAGTGGTGGAAGTTGCTACAACTGTGGAGAGTCTGGAAACCTTGCAAGAAAAGGCCTGAAGCTTATTTTAAGAGTTTATGTCTAGGAATTGCTTTAATCTTTTTATTTCAAAATGTTTTGGTATTTCCATGACTTATGTTTTCCTTTTAGTATAATGGGTATGAGAGATTTTGTATGTCTTTTGAAAGTTATATGTTCATATGATCCTATTACAAATTTGCGAGCAAGATCACATCTTGAGTTAACAAAAAAAAAGGAAAAAATGAAAAACACATACTTGTCGGTAAGTATTATGGGATCTATCGCAAATACTCGTTTGCATTAATCGGGGGCAGGTCTTAAAGGGTGTGACAGATGTAAAATGAATATAAAATAAATGAAAGTAATTGACACATGAGGAATTGTTTGTTCATAAAATCGTTTGAATTTATGTTATTACAAAATAAAAAAATAGGAATGTTAAGCTCTTCAAAGGTTCAATGTTTTAATAAGGGGTAAAAACTATATTTTCTATTGAAACATTTGTATGCATGTCACTTGAAATCTTTTAGCCTTTCAACATTTCAAAAATGAAAGGAGTTTTCCATAGTAAGTGTCATCATTGTCCGAAATATCAAAATAAGAATATCAAACTGGGGCAAAAGTGTTGATTTTCTCTCAGTTGGTGGGGTTGTTGATCTCCAACCTATCAGGGACAAAAATAATATGGGTCTGTTAGACTGAAAACCGGCGAGGACGGTCTAAGCAAAAGAGAGGACGAAAAAAAAGGGAGAAAGAAAAATCGACATGTGTTGGAAGACATTGAATCTTGTTTTAGTGTTAATCTTTTTAAAAATAAAGCAGTCACGATTTGAAATGATATATGACCATGTTTCTTTATCCAAAAAGTAAAAGTATATATGAATCCCTTGCACCCGTTTTTGAGCCAAAAATAATATTTTTTTCAAAATTTCCATAAACAAGGATTGTCATTACCTTGAAAGTCAGCTCAAGGTGCACCAAAAGCTCCTAAGAGTCAAATAGAAGAAATCTATTAGAGAATGGAAAGAAAAAAAAAATGATATTACAAAGTGATAAAAAAGAAAATGAAACAAAAAGAAGAAAAGAAAAAATGAATGAATGAATGAAAATAGGAAAACCTTAACTGATCCGATACACCACCTGATTGATGATCCTTGTTCCAAAAAATAATCATAAACTAAAATCCATAAATTGTATTTGAGCCTTCATATCCTTATCTTGACAACCTTTCAAACTCTGGCCAAGTTACAAGCCTAATAAAGTCCATATTGATAGAGGAATTATTGATCTATTTTTCAAAGTTTAACCCTGTGACAAGAGGACATGACTAATAATACAATTGAAAAAAAAATGAGAAAAACAAGATGTTTGGAATGCCTCTGGTAGAAGACAACATTCTTTCATCACCCAACAAGCCAACTGAGAAAACCCTATATTGGGCCAATCCTTCCTTTCCACCTTACAAAAAGCAAATAACCTTTCATCCAAACCTTTCTTCACCCTTGCATATCAAAACTGAGGCAGTTCCATTTGTTTCATATGTATTTTTCTCCTTTAGGGATACAATTTTTTCTATATGATGTTGCAACAGTCAGTCTTCGTCAAACCTAACCAATCTACACTTCCCTTACCCAATACACCAAAATTGGGGCAGTCCTGTTTCACATGTACACCTTTCATAAAATTTCCCCTTTTAGATGGGCATACATATATGAGGTTGTGAAATCCCAGTTTCATTCAAACCTCTTCAACTTTCTCTCCCATATTTTCATCCATGGATTCAAGCGCATGTATTGTTTAAAAGGAAAAACAATCACTAATACCCCAATTTCAGCATTAACTCTAGGATTTGCAATATCCCTCATTTTCAAAAATAATATTTTGATGTCAAATGAATTCAACAAAGGAAAAGAGAATAATTTACTCTGAATGTCAATATAAAAAGAACGCAAAAAATAAAGAAACATAAAGAAATAAAAAAATATAGAGTCGGTCTCATGCATTCATTTTCATTGACATAAGCATTTCATTTCAACATCAAAAAATTAAAAATAGAATCTCATGCATTTATACATTCATTTTTATTCAAAAAAAAATTTCATGCATTCGCACATGCATTTTCATAGAATTTGGATCATTCATCCATGCATTCTCATTAAAAAAATGAAAAATAGAGTTTTATGTATTCATTCATGCATTCTCATTAAAAAAAAAAAAAAAAATAGAATCTGATGCATTCATACATGTATTCTCATTCAAACAAGAAAAATGAAATCTCATGCATTTGTACATCTATTTTCATATAGTATGATGTATTTGTACATACATTTTTCATTAGAAAAAGATGAAAAATAGAGTATTGTGCATTTATTCATACACTCCCATTCATCACAAGAAGAAAAAATGAAAACATTACATACATTCATGCATTCAACTCAGAACATGCATTATCCAAAATTCATTTTGGCGTTCACCTAATGTTCGCCTACAAATTTAAATATGTTTCCTTCAACATGGGCCCACTCCTTGAGATTGGTCTCACTCTTTTTCAATCATGACGGTGTGTGACCCTCTAGACTCAGTCCAAGGTCCGACCTCAATCTTTTTCAATCATGACGGTGCATGACCCTCTTGGCTTAGTCTAATGTCTGATCTCGCTTTTTTAAATCATAACAGTGTGTGACTCTCTCGGCTTAATACAAGGTTTGAACTTACTAATTTTCAATGATGACAGTGTGTGACCCTCTCGGCTCAGTCCAAGGTCCCACCTCACTCTCTTTCAACTATGACGGTACGTGACCTTCTCAACTCAGTCCAAGGCCCAATCTTGCTTTTTTAAATCATGACGGTGCGTGACCCTCTTGGCACAGGCCAAAGTCTGACCTTATTCTTTTTTTATGACAGTGTGTGACCATCTTGGCTTAGTCCAACGCCCTTCCTCATTTTTGCTAGATTATGACGGTGTGTGACCTTCTTAGCTCAGACCAAGGTCCGACTTCAATTTTTTAGATGATGACAGTGCGTGACACTCTCGGCTCAGTCCATGGTTCGACCTCAATCTTTTCAAATCATGACCGTGCATGACCCTCTCGGCTCAGTCCAAAGTCTGACCTCAATCTTTTTCAATCATAACAGTGTGTGACCCTTTCCACATGGCCAAGGTCTCGACCTTACTCTTATTTTTCAGCACGTGACAGTGTGTGACCCTCTCGGCATGGCCAAGGTCTCGACATTACTATTATGTTTCAACTTGTGACGGTGTGTGACCCTCTCGGCATGGCCAAGCTCTCGACCTCACTCTTATTGTTTCAGCAAGTGACGATGTGTGACCCTCTTGGCATGGCCAAAGTCTCGACCTCACTCGTATTTTTCAGCATGTGATGGTGCATGATCATCTACTAAGTAATGGTCTCGACCTCACTTTCAGTTTCAATTTGTGATGGTGTGTGGCCCTCTACAAGGCAATGGTCTTGACCTCACTTTCAGTTTCAATTTGTGATAGTGAGTGGCCATCTGCAAGGCAATGGTCTCGACCTCACTCTTGCTTTCTATCTTTACTTATCTTTTACTATGATAATATAAAATTTCCTGAAACTTTCATATTATCTAGTAAAACCTAAGTAAAGAGGGGCAGTTGTCAACACCCGATTTCGTTCGGGTAAATAAAGTTAAAAAAAATTGTGTCTACAGTTAAAAGAATAAAAATAAATAAAAAATGAAGAAAAGTTTTTTTCAATAAATATTATAAACTAAAATATAATTCTTAATTAGTTTAAGTTCTTTTTAAAACATATCTAAAAAAATCTTTAACTTAAGCCATTAAGTTTTACAAAAGAAAAAGAAAACAAAAAAAGTAAATAATTAATAAAAAAATGAAATATAAATAATTAAAATAAAAAAAATAAGAAAATAAAAATAAAAACATGAAAAAAAAGAAAAGAAAATAAATTTTTAAAACAAAAACAAAAATATAAATAAAATAAGAAAACAATAAAATATTTATGTCAATCTCTCAACTCCCCATGTCCACACAGTAACTTCTAACCATCAATCCTTCTCTCAACTTCCATTGTCCACTCCCTTACACACTATCACGTTCTCTCTCCCACGCTCCTCTGTAACTCATCCTCTTTTAACTGTACCTACTCATATAAATATAAATAAACCATTGGAAGATCATAATGGGGAAAGTACACACGGGACACTCACAGAGAAACTTAAAAACAAAGAGCACTTGAAAAGGGAAAAGTACTTTTTGAAGGAGTGATTAGAAGCACAACCATTTTTTAAGAACAAGGTAGATATGATTTTAGACTTTAAGAATTGGTATCGCTCTTAAAATTTCACAACTAGCTGTCATTTTTCGTTTTATTTGTTTGTTTTACTATATATTATCTTTATAACTTACCATGCAAAAATGTAAAATTTGAAGAGAGCAAAAAAATAATAAGTATGCTAAGATGCACAACAAAAAGGATCCAATTTTCTTATGCAAATTCACCACTGTCGTGTCACCCTCAATCCTCTCCCACAAACACTGCAATGCATATGTCTCCATGTATCACTGTCGTCGTCTTCTACGTTGTCATCTTAATCAACACCAACTTCTTCCCGCTATACCAACGGTCCTTTTCCCTCTTGTCCCTAAAGCAAAATTCGAGAATAGCGGAAGAAACTCCTACATCTAAAACCTCTGTCAACATACCTCCGTCAGCAGAAGCTTCACCAGTGGACAAAATCGCAAACTCTAATGAGAATAACAAGAGCGAAATCTTCGTCGATGCCAGTACAACGTAGGGTGTTGAGGAGTCATTATCCAATCCGTTAGTGATCCTCAGAAGTCTCTGGAGTTGGCTAATGAGCTGATGGAAAAAAGGAACCAGACAATTAAAGAGAATGATCTTAGTCATGCTCTTGAAATCAGAGTGTCTCATTATGGTGAACTTGCTCCTGAGTGTGTGTACACTGACTACAAATATTGGTGAGCTCTTTTGTACAGGGCTTAGGAGGAAGCTAATCCTTTGGCTGACGTGCTAAAGAAGGACGAGAGATCTCATTCCGCACCCATCTTCCCCATCATGTTCTTTTGCACCTTCCAAGCGTGTCAATGAAGCCAACTCCGCACCACGCCACCACCTCATCATCTGTCGCTACCACCATACATAGCCTCCCAATGCCAGGTCTTGCAACAACTTCATCCACGACCCCAAGGTCGCCGCATCATCGAGACCCCAAGAATGGAAATGGTATATGGTCACTTTTCCTAAAGATTATAAAACTCTTGTCCCGAGGCTACTAAGTGAGACTATGGTGACTATAAGAACCGATTTCATATCACGTATCAACCTTACCGTTGGAGATTTTGTTCTAGAAACAAAAGTACTGGCAAAAGGTTTAGTAGATATTTTAGCGGGAGTAGATTTAAGAGGATGCACCAAACACGTGTCATTTGATGCATTAGTTCCCTCTGATTATTGCAATGGGCAGGGCCATCCTCTTGATACCATCCCAAAAGTTTGTTCAAAATGCAAGGGCTTAGAGGATCTTAGGTGGCTTTTGTATAGGGCTCAAGGGGAAGCTGATCCTTTGGCTGATTAATCAAGCTTGCACGCTACAGACCCAAATTTTCATATTTTACCAATATTGAACCCTATAGTATTACAAATTTACAGTTGAATCAAAAAATTACAATTTACAGAACACTAATCAACACATGAATCAACATGGGGTCTAGTAAAGATGAAACAGTGCAAAAATGGTACGAAATATCAAATACTATATATTGATCAAGATTTATTTTTGATTATTTTGTAAGGATATTATTCTTCTAACAAATTCTTACTCAAGAACTTTTCTTACAAATTATAACTTTTTTTCACACTCTTGCATACAAGTATTCATCACGTTCACAAGATCATGACCACCGATGTTATCGGTAATGAACTTCATTAAGGGAAAATTGTTAACACAATTATCAATAGGATTAAAGGATAATTTATCACAATGTGGTATGCAATCTTTAAGACAACTGTTGATTAATCTAGGAAGTTCTCCTGCACATTTGATTACGCACCTCGCTTTGCAGAAAGCACTACCAATGTCATTTAATTCGGCCTGTGTAGAACTCAAGAGAATCATTATCGAGATTATAACTCCAATAGATTTTATCTTAGTTTTTCCCATAGCTCTTCTCCCAATTCTTTCCAAGGATCTAAACTTTGTAAGAAAAGGTCAGATCCTCTGAGGATTGATGTTTCAATTTCCTTACCTATTGAATTAGATGTATAAATTTATATTCATTGTCATGGAAGTGAAGACAATTGCTTTGTTAGCTTAAATTGGTGAAATGAATATTTAGATTAAAAGAATTTAATGTAATTAGAACTCATTAAATGCATTTATTAGAATTAATTAATTGCATTTACTAATAGGAATATTGCTTTGGTAACTTAAATTGGTGTAATGAATACATAGATTAAAACAGACCAGCAAGAAGAATTTAATGTAATTAGAACTTATTAAGTGCATTTATTCAAATTTATTAATTACATTTATTAATAGGATGATTGCTTTGTTAATGTAAATTGATATAATAAATACTTATATTAAAACACATCAGGAAGAATTTAATGTAATTAGGACTCATTAAATGCATTTACTAGAATTCATTAATTGTATTTATTAATAGAACAATTGCTTTGTTAACTTAAATTGCTGTAATGAATACTTAGATTAAAACAGACTAACAAGAATTTAGTATAATTAAAACTCGTTAAATCCATTTATTAGAATTCATCAAATGCATTTATTAATAGGAGAGTTGCTTTATTAACTTAAATTGGTGTAATGAATATTTACATTAAAACAGACTAGTTGGAATTTAATGTAATTAGAACTCATTAAATGCATTTATTGGAGTTCATTAATTGCATTTATTAATAGGACAATTGCTTTTTAACTTAATTTGGTGTAATGAATACTTATATTAAAAGAATTTAATGTAATTAGAACTTATTAAATGCATTTATTAGAATTCATTAATTGCATTTATTAATAAGACAATTGCTTTGTGAACTTAAAATGGTGCAATGAATATTTAGATTAGAACTCATTAAATGCATTTATTAAAATTCATTAATTGCATTTATTAATAAGATAAACAAAAAAATATATGCAAAATAAGATGAAATTAAATGTAAGAAAAATATATGACACGTAACAATATATTGATCTAAATAATTATAATGAGATTTAAATATATTCGCATATATTAAAATAATTAAATTTTTACTTATTCCTCTATGAAACTAATTTTTTGTTTTTTTTTCTTTGAAATTAAAACAATTAAATATTAATTTCATGTTAATGATTTTGATTTTCTTCTAATATTTAATTCTAAAATTGTAATAATTCTTTCCAATATTTTTTCACAATTCTTAAAATTATTGGTTAGAAGATTCAAAATATACGAGAAGTGATATTTTTGTTTCATTTTACATGCATGACATTGAACTTGTCATTACATATGCTATCTTATTGGTAATGATGAGAGTTATATGATTGGGAAGATGAAATTTTTGAAAGTCCAGGTTCTAATTCATGTATTTGGTTTTTGAAGTACATTGTTAAGACTTCTTTAACAAATAAATGTTATGAAAGTTTGTTATGGAAGTTAAATATTGTCATATTGAAATTATATGGATAAGATTGATAGGTACAAATGATTATATTGATTGGATAAATAAGGTTTATATAATTGTTGAATGTTGTAGTTGTTTTACGAGAATAAATAGTTGATATATAAGTTTTGCATTCTATTGTTGAATCAACTAAGTGTTTGAATCCAATTAAATTTAGACAAATATATTTTGAATTGTATTGGGAAAACGTGTTGAAAATTAGAAGCAAATTTGACTTTGTTGGTAATCAAATTAAGTTAAGAATTTTAGGTATATCACTCAAGCAATTATGGTGCCGCTTGAGTGAGCTTAAAGCAGATACATTTAATGGCATGAAAGAGCACTATAATTTTTTTGTAGGTTAAGACATAGAGTTTCTCTCTCAAGTAGTTTATAGTTTGAGTAAGGAATATGAAAATTCACTCTCTCTTCTCAAAGAGATTGGACGCTTAATCTTAGAGGCTCAAGTAAGGAAAAGGTGAAACAAATTTTGTCTTGTCTAAAGGAATATTGCTCAAGTGTTTGAATAATGTTCAAACATCATATTTCATCATTCAAGCGTTGGGTCACAACTTAAATGAGAGAAGGAAGAGATAAGGAAAGAAGAAGTCAGTGGATTCCCTCTTCATTGAAAGATCTTTCAAGTGATGATGTCTGACTCAAGTTATATCTCTGTATTTGAGAATCATATGTTGGATTGTTTAAATACTTGATATGTTAATGATTGAGATATATGTTTTATATCCATTATAATGGTAAGGTATGATTGTACCAAATGAATACAAATTGAGATATGTGATGATTGAATTATGTCAACACCCGTTTTCCTTCAAGTAAATACAATTTTAAAAAAAATTGTGTCAAATTGTGTCTACAGTTAAAAGAATAAAAATAAATAAAAAATGAAGAGAAATTGTGTCAGAGTGTCTTATTATTGGGTGTCCTCCTTTGTACAGGGCTCAGGAGGAAGCTGATCCTTTGGCTGATGTGCCCAAAAAGGAGGAGAGATCTCATTCTGCAGCCATCTTCCCCACCATGTTCTTCTGCACCTGTCAAGCGTGTCAGTGAATCCAACTCCACACCAGCCACCACCTCATCGCCTGCCGCTGCCACCATACACACCCTCGAAATCCTTAAACTACACCATGCACCCTCGCTCCTCCTAACTGATTCCCTTGATGAGACTGTCAGTCTTTGGCACTCGGACAACCTCTGTTTGGACCACATCAATGTTGGCCACTGCCTTGACATCGCCACCCTCGAGGCCTCTCCCTCCGAAGCTTGGTAAATATGCTTCGATCCTAAATGGCCGCCTTAGACGCAGAGGAATTCATTTGCTTGGTTAGCAACATCGCACACTCAAAAATGCAGAACGACGTTCAAAACAAACTCAATAATCACATAGAACAAGATGAAGTTGAAGACGAAGATGAAGAAGAAAAAGAGGTTTGACTTTCTTAAGATTTTGAAATCTGTAATGTGTTGGATTGATAGGAGGAAGATGAAGGTTGTTCCTTTTCCCTTATGTCATGGAACCTCTATGCTACAAATCACATTCTTTCACATATAAAAGAAGTTGTAGAAAAAGATAGAGAAGTAGTAAATCCTGAGGGTGATGAAATTGGTGACGTGACATGTTTTGAACTTTTGGAAACACTTGAGCTCAGTTGATGTCTCTTTTTATGAGTTATGTACACGGTTCACCCTTGGTTGAAAGACCTATTGCATTCAAGCCTAAGGAATTTGCAGAGAGAACATCAGAAGTTCTCAAAAGGGCGCCCCTGAGATCCATGGGAAGAACAATTGCTGTTAGAGTTTTGACAAGATCCACACGAAAAGGCACATGAAAAGGACAACCACAAAGGAGCAAATACATGCATATCCATTTGAAAGATTTAAAGTGGTAGGAGCAACATAATGGATGAAGAAGAGGAAGAATAGGGAATTGGCACGACATGCAGAGAACAAGAATGTCATCACTTTCTTCAAGTCCTTAACCCTAATCTTTGGTCCCAACAGTGCTAGCAAGACCACCATCATCGAATGCATAAAGCTTTCTTGCACCAGCGAGTTGCCTCCCAACGCCAAGTCTGGCCACAACTTCATCCACGACCCCAAGGTCGCCACATCATAGAGACCCTAAGAATGGAAATGGTGCATGGTTGCGTTTCATGAAGATTATAAAGCTCTTGTCCCGAGGCTACTAAGTGAGAGTATGGTGACTATAGGAATTGACTTCATATAACGTATGAACCTTATCATTGGAGATCCTGTTCCAGAAACAAAAGTACTGGCTAAAGGTTTACTAGATACTTTAGCGGGATAGATTTAAGAGGATGCACCAAACACGTGTCATTTGATCCATTAGTTCCCTGTGATTATTGCAATGGGCCGGGGCATCCTCTTGATGTGATACACCAAACACGTGTCATTTGATCCATTAGTTCCATGTGATTATTGCAATGGGCAGGGGCATCCTCTTGATGTCATCCCAAAAGTTTGTCCAACATGGAAGGGCTTAGAGGATCTAGGGTGGTTGAAGGTGTTAAAAAGGTTAATGTTACTATACCAACAATTGTGAATTTGGGAGATACAATCCATGTGCCAGAAGGTGGGAAGATGCAATTAAAAAAAACCAAAGGTGTTCAAAATGGGATTTTTTTTTATATTAAAATGCAAAGGAACTCCAAAGTTTGGGCGTCAAACCCAAGACTTTCACCAAAGTGAATGCAAATACGTAGCAAGAAGGTCAATCATCGCTGGGCCCAAAAAATAAAAAATATTTTCTTTGTTTTTTGTATTTACATTTTGGCTTTTGTTTTTGAGAAAAATAAAAATTCTAAAAATCAACATTAATTTCACTCATTCAATTAAAGGTACATCTTAGGATGGACGTTGTAGGGTGCTAATACCTTCCCTACATGTAACCGACTCATGGACCCTAATCCGGTTTTGCAGATCATTTCCTTTTCCTTGGTTTTTCCATATTTTTTCATAATAAACTATGATGACGACTTCTTTTTGAAAATATATTATTCTTAATTTTTTTCTTCGTCATCCCCGTCGTGGTCCTGGTTGCGGCAGATGGCGACTCTGTTAGCACCAAGAGTTGCTAAAGGATTTGATGAAACCAACAAAATGATGAAGTCTACAATGGATCAAAGCTAGCAATGTGAATTGCATGAAGCCATCATAGAGCTTGATGGAGTTTTGGTCTAGGACTTAGGTTGGGTGTGTGTGAAAGTGTGGTTTCGGTATAAAACCATGAGTTGCATGAGATTTCATTCAAAGTAAGCTCCAAAGATTTCCTTTTTTAAGAAATGAGATTTAACAGATTTAGAAAAACATTTTTAAAGAGTAAATCAGTAAATTGTTTTTCAGAAATCAACATACTGGATTTTCTAAGTCACAGAAAAATCAATCGATTGAATGATTGATACAATTGATTGAATTTTTGACATATTTAAAAATTAGTTTGGTTATAAATAGGTTGAGCACGAATTGTAACATAACTTTTATGAAAAACATTCTTAAGATTTTTGAGCGATCAATTGTGATATTCTAAGAGAGAAAAATGTACTTACACCTTGAGAGCTTGTTACATTCGATTTTCATCAAGAAAAATCTAAAGAACTTAATTCTTGGAGCCTTGCATTGATTGGTTTTGTGCAACAGTGTTTATGCACCAAAGCTAAGTCTTCTATATTGGTTTTAATCCACTTGTAATCTGTTGAGTATAGAAGTGCTTTTTTTTGTACTGATCTTGATAATTTCTTGAACTGTGAGTGTATGGTTGCAAATTAAATAGGTTTTGTAATTTATGTTTGTTGTTTTGGTACCCAGATTACATAGGGTATTGTACTTGGGTTTGTGCAGTGGTTTCTGTATAGTGTTTGACTTGCTGCAAGGTGCAGTAGGTTGTTTACTATTGGGAGCAGTCGTATCTTGCGGTTTGCAAGAAGTTTGTATTGCTATAAACTGATCTTCTTGATCTTTATACTGGAAACTCTTTGCTAGTTGGCAAAGGACTGGACGTAGCCTTTGAGGAAGGGTAAACCATTATAAATCTTGGTGTTCTTGATCTTTCTTTCTCTCTTCTTGAATGCTTATTATATTGTTCTGCCGCACACACAATTAATTGTTCTTCGCGTATAATTGATTGTTCGCTCTTTTGGTGTTTTTCTGTGTTGTTCTGGAACTGAGATATCATTTATATAATTGACTGATTATGTTTTTGAATATACTGGAGTGCATACTGTCTTCTGATATCACAGATTAATAGATTGAATTTCTGAAAACCTGTTTTCTTGAATCAATTGTTGTTTCTTGTTCTGACTATTAATTTGGATTGTAGTACTGAGTGATTGATCTGCAATTCACTGTAATTACTATTTATCATATTGTCTTGTGTAATCCTAAAATACATTTTATAGTCAATAAAATGCTATTAACTTTAAATTCAAAAACAAAATTTTGATGTCAAATGAATTCAACGATGAGAAAGAGAACAATTAACTCTGAATGTCAACATAAAAAGAATGCAAAGAAAAAGTAGCATAAAGAAATAAAAAAAAAATATAGTCGGTCTCATGCATTCATTCTCATTAGCACAAGCATTTCATGTTAACATCAAAAAAATCAAAATAGAATCTCATGCATTTGTACATGTATTTTTATTAAAAAAAAAATCTCTCATGCATTCGCACATGTATTTTCATAGAATCTGAAGCATTCATCCATGCATTCTCATTCAAAAAAAAATGAAAAATAGAATCTTATGCATTCATCCATGCATTCTCATTCAAAACAAGTAGAGTATGATGCATTCATACATGTATTCTCATTCAAACATGAAAAATGAAATCTCATGCATTTGTACATGTATTTTCATGTAGTATGATCATTTTGTACACACATTTTCATTCAAAAAATGTTGAAAAATACAGTCTTATGCATTCATTTATACACTCACATTCATCACAAGGATAGTAAAAATGAAAACATTGCATACATTCATGCTTTCAACTCAGAACATGCATTATTCAAAATTCATTTTGGCGTTCACCTAATGTTCGCCTACAAATTTCAATCTATTTCCTTTAACATGGGCCCACTCTTTGCGATTAGTCTCATTCTTTTTCAATCATGACGGTGTGTGACCCTCTGGGCTCAGTCCAAGGTCTGATCTCCCTATTTCAAATCATGACGGTGCGTGACCCTCTCTGCTCAGCCCTTGGTCCGACTTTACTCTTTTTCAATCATGATGGTGCGTGACCCTCTCGACTCAGTCCAAAGTCCAACCTCACTCTCGTTCAACCATGATGGTGCATTACTCTCTCGGCTCAGTCCAAGGTCTGATCTCGCTTTTTCATATCATGACAGTGCGTGACCTTCCTTGCTCATTCCAAGGTTCAACCTTACTCATTTTTTATGACAGTACAATGACCCCCTCAGGTAAGTCCAAGGTCTGACCTTGTTTTTTCAAATTATGACAATGAGTGACCCTCTCAGCACAGACCAAGGTCCGACTTCATTTTTTCAGATCATGACAGTAAGTGACCCTCTCGGCTGAATCCATAGTCTGGCCTCAATCCTTTTCAATCATGACGGTGTATGACCCTCTCGACTTAATCCATGGTCTGACCTCAATCCTTTTCAATCATGACGGTGTATGACCCTCTCGGCCTAGTCCAAGGTCTGACCTCAATCTTTTTCAATCTTGACGGTGTGTAACCCTCTCGACCTCACTCTTATTTTTCAGCATGTGATGGTGCGTGATCATCTGCAAGGCAATGGTCTCAACCTCACTTTAAATTTCAATTTGTGATGGTGCATGGCCCTCTGTAAGGCAATGGTCTCGACCTCACTCTTCTTTTCAATCTTCTGGCTTTCCTCTGAACTTTGCGAAACCCGAACGAAATAATGTTTCTATCTTTGCTTATCTTTTACTATGATAATATGAAATTTCCTAACACTTTCATATTATCTAGTAAAACCTAAGTAAGAGGGGAAATTGTCAATACATGATTTCATCTGGGTAAATAAAATTTTTAAAAAAAAATTGTGTCTATAGTTAAAAGAATAAAAATAAATAAATAATTGAGAAAAAGTTTCTTTTTTCAATAAATATTATAAACTAAAAATAATTCTTAATTAGTTTAAGTTTTTTTAAATATATATATATATATATATATATATATATATG
>Ga0209489_101032_pt1 | contig 56558 bp, 25 predicted proteins | sample SiratrowhiteBW_FD_187527 | JGI IMG/M metagenome (GOLD analysis project Ga0209489, IMG submission 187527) | Root nodule microbial communities of legume samples collected from California, USA - Siratro white BW (SPAdes) (version 2) | ecosystem: Host-associated > Plants > Roots > Nodule | place... | reverse complement strand
TTTTATATATATATATATATATATATATATATATATATATATATATATATATCACCTATTTTATTATAATGGGTCAACCCATCTTGTGTCATTTTTGGTGCCAATAGCATGTCAGATTGGCTTGTTCTGTCACCCCTAACGAGTGTGACTATATCCACACGAGTGTAAAAAAAGACTTACTTAAAAAATTACATCAGAATTTTGACAAGGGTGGGAATATATTGATATGGTTGTGAAAGATATATAAAAAATTGACTCATAAATTCCATAACAAGAGATTAGTTATGGTCACTTGAATGCACTTGTATACAACATTCCCTTCTAGTTTATAAAATTTTGAAGTTTTATCTTGATAAATGATTAGAATGGAGTGAAGACAGTTTCATTTATGTTTACTAAAAAAATGTATTCAAATGTGTTATGTGTTATTGAATGATGAATCTTTTGTATTGAATTTTAGACTCTAACAAAATAAACTCTAAAATATGATATCCAAATATTGAATAAAAATTTATATGAAGAAGACTTTCTAGCTCTAGTTAGCAACAGATTAAAGAGTGATAAAACAATTGTAAAAAGTAAATATGAATATAAGTAGTCATATGAATGTGGAGATGTTATATTTTAGAGGTTTCCCAGAAAATTATTAAAATAATAAATAAATAAATAAATAATAATTTTTTAGGATTGTATTATGATTTATATTGTAGTAGACCTAAATCAGAAAAAAAAAAATAGTCATTGATATATTATCTCAACCAAATTAATTAATACATGAATATTGTTAAGATACTCTATAATATCAATTTTATTTCATAAAAAGTAGTAAGTTAAATTCGTATAATTTGTTAATTTCATAAGTACGTATTTCAAATGATTGGCAATCATATTCACTAAAAACATCTCATATTTTTGCTCTCGTTCCCTTCCTTCATTTATCTTCTGGTTTTCCTCAATAACAAACACAACCTTAAAAAGTGTACGTGGAAGGTTCATGGCATGCAGTTAATGAATGGTGCAGCAACATCATATTGGTATAGAGTGGAATGAAGGTGGTCTTTGCATGAATTGTTGTGCAGCCACATCTCTTGTTTCAATCCTTTCATTCTTCACTCTTTTCTGAAGCAACAGACAAAAATGAAAAGCCAAAAGCTTAATTAGCCAACTGTTTTGTTTTGGATCTTCTGCATGCCTTGTGCTGTTTATTGGGACTGAATTGCAAGTGGAGCTAGGTTCCATGAATCTATGAACTTTATAAGATGTGGAAAATCTTATGTTAACTACTTTTTTTTTATTACTTATCATATTATTATTGATATAATAACATGTTTATAGACAGAAATTAATCTGCTTTGTTCTTTTACATGGATGACCATAAATGAATATTATCTTTTAATTTTTTTTTTTTACAGGTTTTTAGAGACAAAACACAGTCAGATAAAATTGATTTATAAATAAATTAAAAATAAAAAAAATTCAAAGATGTCATATAAAAAAGAAATTATTAGACACACTTCTTCTATTAGGAGAGAAATAAAAATGGAAATTGCTGCATGAAAGAATTTTTATAAATTAGTTTATACGTGTGAATTTTAATTTATATAAACAAATTATTCCACTTTTTATTTTTACTTTTTTTATAAATTTTTACAGAAAAAAGTGTCTCAACAAATATAAATTAGTTTATTCATAAACTAATAATCAACTAATTTTTAATTTATAAAAAACTCATTTTTTAGAATAATTCATTAAGAAAGTACATAATACATATTTTATGCATCCTCAATGCATCAGTAGTGATAATGTTTTTCACAAACTTATTCCCAAACTAATAAGTTCATTTGTTTGTGGCATGTGGCACACTCCACTAATTGTTATATTTGTAACACTCCACAAAATTAAAGCTTCTATTAAGGCGACTAAAGTATTAACATCATGCATATCTTATAATATTTCATAGTTAACATGCATCAAGATTACATAATAATGTTACTAAAATTTCAAAACATATTTATAATATCAGATACATTTTTTCAAAATATAATACTAGTCCTAATGACATCCTTCAACCTAGATGATCTTCCAAAGATTAATCTGCAGCACCATCTGCTCCCGTGTCAAAACACGATCATCACAGACAGAAAAATCAAACACAACAAAACCAAAAGCAAAGGGTAAGCTAACCAAATTTTAACAAATAAAAAAAACATTCAATTTCATATATCATCACAATATAAGAATCTAACACACTACAAACATGACTCTACTTCTGGAAGACTCGTACATTGAATAGACCCCGAGATATGCACCTGTCATACATCTCCAAACTGTGAATCCACACAGCCCCCACACAAATGAATCATCAATCATGTATGACAGGGTTAGTCCCCCTGAGACTTTCCTAACCAGTTATATTTCAAGTTACAGTCACCCAGTTCATACCTCCTTCAACTCTCACTACCTAGTAATGATCATCTATTTGATTCCTATTACTAGTAGAGTTAGGATATCATTAGTTATTGATCAGATCATTAGACAATGCACTTCCTAATTAACCAAGACACAGGAGTATTCTTTCCTGAAAACACTATGCCTAGGCTTTGACAAACTTTATCAACACTTTTAACGATATTACATCACAATATAGATCTCTACACATGCATTCATTCACTTTTAAATCTCAATCTCTAGTTCAATCTCAACATTTAAAGAAGTCATTAAACCATTAATATAATTAACTTAAATTATCAATTAATCTATTTTATTAAATACATACATTGCATTCCAAAAGAGTTAAATAATCAAAAACAAAAAGCCAAAAAACATAAATAACTTTTTTTTTAGCTTGGGCCAGACCAATTTCGCCTGGGCGAAAATACCCCTCGCCTAAGCGAAACATTTATCGCTTGGGCGAAAATAGTCCAGAGAGCAAGGTAAGGTCCATTTTCGCCTTAGCGAAAATACTCTCGCCTGGGTGAAAATACCTCATTGCTTGGGCGAAAGATTTCTCGCCTAGGTGAAAACACTCCAGAGAGCACACTTGCTCCAGGAGCTTTCTCGCCTGGGCGACTGTACCCTCACTTGAGCGAAACTACTTTCTCGCTTGGGTGAGGAACTTCCCGCCTGGGCGAAAACAGTCCAGAGAGCATACTTGCTACTCGAAACCATTCTCGCCTGGGCAAGATGTTGTCGCCTGGGCGAATTATGCAGAAAACATAACTTATCAAAAATTTTATGCAAGTTCTACTACTACAGAGCTATTACACATGTCTCAGATGACTAACTTAACCAGAAATTCAACTTGCATTCCATCAATTACCACATACTTACATACATACCAAAATGAACAAACTATCACAAACTCAACTTAAATTTTAAGCCAACAAATAAACCATCATAGATGCATTTTCACAGACATATTTTAAATGAAACCCTAACTCACAAACAATTTGGAATTAAGTAAAATGCAAGTCAACTTTCCTTACCTGAATTGCACTAGAAGTTCTCTCTAATAGCCCCAAAGCCTAAGATCTTCAAGAACTCGAATCTGCACCAAAGGACCTCTGATCAACGATCAGACTAAAACACTAAAGAACTGAGCTCATAAAGGCACTATCTGATAACTCAATAACTCAGAGGCCACCTGCAAGCTCATAAGGTAGAGGAAAACGAAAACCTAAAAATGACTCTAAGGGAAGAGGACAGAAAACGAACTTACTCTAACGGAGATTCTGATCGGATAGACTTGCTCTATTCTCCGTCACGAGTTCAACAATGAGCTCCGCTTGAGAAACTGATGATATATGGAAGCGGAGAGTTAGAGAGAAGTCAGAGGAAAAAGAGGGTTAAGGGTTTTAAAGAGATGATGACTTGAGTGGAAATGAGACCTGACTACCTACTTTTTCTATAAATACGCTTTTTTAGTTTAATAATATAATAATCAAGTGTTCATTCCACTTCTATCATTTCTACTCAAATGACAGATTTTCTAGGTTGATTTTATTTTTTTGATTTTAACTTAACTATTATTAGTTATTATTGATTTTATTTACAATGTAATAATTTTTCATCCTTTATTTTTCTGATTTAAACTTACCTATCAAAATTTCATTTTTAGCTTAAAATCTTAATTTCACTTAAACTAACAATTTTATATTACTAATGTTTCTCCCCGATCTTTTTATACGCGATTTTGAGTTCTTTTGTTGAAACCAAAACACACACACAAAAAATCTTAATAAAATATTTTTCTATTTTACCCGTTTTAATTTATGCATTTATATATATATATATATATATATATATATATATATATATTAAAAATTAGACGGGTATAGGAGAATATAATTATAAAAATAAATATTATTTAAATTAGAATTAAAATATTTAAAAAATATTTCATTTTAAAAAAGGAAAAAAAGTAGTTTTTAAATTAACTTAGATATTTATTATCTTGAAATTAAATAATAATAATTAATTGACGATAATAATGCACCCTTGACATACAAATTTTAGATTTTGACGTTGGAGTTGGTGAAAACAAAAGGTTTCATGAGGATTACGTTTGTATAACAGTAACGTGTAAAGATAAGTCTCGAAAATGCATTGTGCATGGTAGCGTTGAATATTGAAAGTTCTTATTTTCCTTGGTTTAAGTAGCTTACGAAAGCCATAGCAAGTTATTATTTCGAGAACACTATCAATAACATTACGTATATCAACTCACAATTTCACTACATACACACATATGCCTATATTAATATAAACATTTCTTATATATCATATCAATCTATTTCAGTTATTGAAAAAAAATATCATGTCATATATCCCTATCAAGAAAATTGCTATAAATGTTAAAAGAAATTATAAACACTCAAAAGACTTCAAAACTATAATGTATTCTACAATTTAAATCCATAATTAATTTTGTTTTGAAAATGTTGTATTAGTATATAGCGATGTTATAAAACTTTTGTATCTAATTTGTCTCTAAATTAATTACTCTTCCCGTGGCAATGAAAATGATGTGTTTATCAAGAAAATTAAGCCAATTTAGTAATTTTTAAAATCACTATATTTATTGTTATTTGTAATCTATATAAAAAAAATAAACTTAGTAATTATTGAAACGAGATAACATTTTGTCTTCTTCCTGTTTATAAGCTTAAGTTGGAAATATTTTGATTCTTTCTATAATTCATTCATAATGATTATTGTCTCAATTTTTTTAAGATTAAAATACCTTTACTCGGTATAAATAAAGAGTGTGTTTGACAAATATTTAGAAGAAAGAAATATTAAAAAAAAAGTTTGGGCATTTTATACCAATGTATTCTAAGTAGAGTGGACAAAACAAATTTCATGTTGACCTATCATATAGGTTAAACAAACTGACATAAATTAAAACCTTTTAGTTTAGTTTTTTCTTTCAAAAACTGGAACCAAATTTCAAGGTTATCAAAATAATTATGATAAAAAAAATTATCATATTGATGTGCTTATAATGACTATAATATATGTTAATATATATATATATATTGAAACGTAAGACGACTAGAGGTGATATAGTTGATTAATGACAATGGAAAATGAAAAAAATCCATGAATTGTGATATTTTGAAGAAAAAAAGCGAGGGAGATCAAGAGTTGAAAAAAATCGGAAACCCGTTTCCACCCATTTTTTATTTTTTTTATTTTGTTGAGTTATATTAAGATATATTTTAAATTTTTTATCATGGGTGGATCAATTGGAGTCTACTTTCACATTTTTAATTCTAATAAATCAAATTAATCATTTTTATTAATTTTGTTAAATTAAATAATTGAAATAATAAATATTATATACGAGTAAATTATTAGATGTTAAGTTCATATATAAATAAAAATAATAATAAATTAGTATGTAATAAATATTATTATTTAGTATTATACTAATTTATCTTTATTTTTTATCTGGATTAATATCATATTTTTAATATTAAAATTATTAGCATATGTTAAATTTACTTATTAAGGTTTAATATTTTTAATGTACTAAGAAGTTTAAATACCTGACAGGTCAGTGGACTGAGTCAAATGGGTTGACGGGTTGAAATTATCAACTCCATCTGCTAGTCTAATTCGCTTTGTCATTTGTCATTTTTGTATAGAATGAATTACTAAAACCACAACCAAAAAAAGATTAAATTAGTTGAAAGAATATTAGTTTTCAATTGACATGACTGGTAAAATCTAAAAATACTTTAGAAAAAAAGTTAAAGAATTAATAATAGAAATGTTTTAAAGTAAATATAAACTTGCTTTAAATTCAATTTTGATTGAACATAATTTTTATGAACTTTGTTAACTTTTATTGATAGGATATATTCTTTTTTAAAAAAAGGGATGAGAAACGAAAGAAAAAGTGTAGAGGGGAAAAAGTTAGAAAGAGAATAACAAATGAATAAGAAGATAAAAGAAAGATAAGAAAGAGAAAGAAAGGGAAAAGAAAAGAAAAACAAAAAGGAACGAGGATCCTTATATAACTTATTTCTTAACAATGTATAATAAGAATGAGTTTTATGAATTACATAAGTGGTTAAATATTAAATCAAATGTGGGTGATTTTGTGAGGAATGACGTGTGATGGTCCTATATTAAGATTATAAGTGAATAATTTATGTAAATCAATTATTATCAACGGTAAAACTATGTTCTTTCAATATAGTGAGTATTGAATTATTTTAAGTATAGTTACATTTTAGGTTTTAGTACTCTAATAATATAAGTAAAGGTTTTAATTGGAGAGCTAAAATGAAAGTTTTTTAACTAGGAAAAATTGAGAGAAGTTAAAAGTCTCGTAAATGCTTTCAGAAGTTATGATAAGGAAATCTAAGTTATTCCTAGGGATCAAAGTTCCATATGGTAGACAACCATTATATATCACACATATAGTCTTTAATGTTAGTCTTCATTATAGTCTTCTAATTAAATCTAAATAATATTTAATTGATGAAATGAGTTAGATGAATGTTGTTGAATTTTTTTATTGATTGTTTATTGTTAGATTTATTTAACTTAGCTTATAATATGTGTTAAATTTATGTTACTTTTGAATTGTTACTTGTATCACCAAATGTTTAGAATAAATTATTTATATTTTTAGATTTTTGAAAAAAATTCTTTTTATTGGAATGTGTAAGACACATTATTAAAAAAAATAGAAGCACACGCCTTTCCAAAAACATTTTTCTCTCTATCACCTGTCTCTCTCACTTATTAAAATTTCTCTCGATTCTGTCTAACTTTTCTCTCTCTATACATCATTTATTTTAAAATTTAATCACATCATGAAATAGATGAGAAGTTAAAGATCATTTCTAACCTATCAGAATCTCAAACAAAGTAGGTTCATATTTACTTTAAAGATCTCTTAATCTCTGTTTTTTCTTAGGTTTTTGTCATCAATCTTAGTAAGGACGGTAATCTTAGAGGACGGTAATCTTAGAAAGGACGGTTGATAAAAATATTTCTCTTAGCTTAATAAAGATTATACTAAAATTTGATTTTGTTCTGATAACTTGATTCCTAGAGTTTGAGATTAGTATCTCTGTCGGGAATTGGAGGAAATGTTTTGGAGATCATCGTCAAGTAAAGGAAACTAGAAACTTTTTTTATACTATTTAGTTACTTTTAAATAGTACTCTAAGATAGAAAACTTGAATATGTGATTATCAGTACTAAAGTCTTTCTTGTAGGTCTGACTGGTCCTTGAGCACTGAATGAGTTTGATTGCTTATCTTGATTTAGTGTGATTAATTGAGTTGTTTTGAGTAATGACGTTAGAAAGTAGCATGCAAGAACTTTTGATTGTTGTTTGATGAATTAAATATGACCTGTTATAAGACTTTGATACTTTTTAAAAGTTTGAGACCAGTTATTGAATAAAATATGTCTTTATCCATGATTGATTGAGGAATTATTTTTAAATGAACGTGAATTATTTTGATTGAGAAATGGTTTTGAAAATATAAAGATGACTGATTTTGATGAAATTTAGTAGACATATATTGTTTTTGTGGTAAAGAAGTTCTTAGGTGATATTTGATGAAATATTTAATTTTATGTTGTGTGAGTATATCGGAATAGTAAATTTTGACAATTTAGTAGTTAAGTATTGTTTTGATAATGGAAAGATTCCTGCATACTAGGATTCGTGGATTGAATAATATGTATGTTAATGATTGAATGATGAAGTTGATGTCATACGTTAGGGAGATAACGTATGAGTTGTTTGTGTACATTAAGTATATACAACACGCCTATAACAGAGATCCTCTAGCTTAACTGATGAATATAGTGAATTTTTTTACTTTATTAGCATATTTTTATTTTTTATTTCTTTCAATAACATTTTTTATTTTTTATTTTTCTCAATAGCACTTATTATTCTTTAGTTTCTAAAATAATATTCTTTTGTTTTCTGTAATAACACTTTTTTTTTTCTGTAATAATTATTAAAAATTATGATTATTAGTTTATTAAAATTAAGATAAAAAATAATATAAAAATAATTAAATTATTTTTTTTTAAAATAATACAAAGAAAATAAAATGAAATATTTTATAATTTTTTTAACTAATTAATTATAATAGGAAAAATTATTAAATATTTTATTTTATATTTTATAATAAATTTAAATCTGGCATAATATATTATATTAAAATAAATAATAATTATTCAGTGATTGTATTTTTATATTAAAATTAATATTGGAAGAAAAAGTTATAATAAATTATAAAATTATTATTTAAATTAAAAATTTGTATTTTTAGTATGTTAAAAAATATATCTAAATAACTAATGGCAAAAATCAAATAAAATTTTGATAAAGATAGAATTTAGTTTTTGATAGAGATAAAATTTAATATTTTATTAAAGATATTATTTGATTTTTTATAAAGATAAAGTTTGATTTTTTATAAAGATAAAAATTGAACTATGATAAGGATAAAATTTATGTTTCATTTCACACAAAAATATTTTATATATTATTAACTAAACTATTTAGTGAATATGATTGTCATCTATTTTCTTTTTTATGTTCAATGTATATTGTATCATTTCAACAATTAATAAATAATTTTTATGTAATAAACATAATATTTAAAAGCAATTCACAAATAAATTAAATTTTATTTAAAAATTTTAAACCATTTAATTAATATTTATATAAAAAAATACTTCAACAAATTTATTTTATTTTTGCTATTAATTATTTAGATATATATTTAACAAATGGAAAATACAAATTTTAATTCAAATAATAATTTTATAATTTATTATAATTTTTTCTTCAAATATCAATTTTAATACAAAAATACAAGTAGTAAATTATTATAATAAAATACAATCACAAAATCATAAAAAAGAGATAAAAATAAAAAATAAAATAAAAATAATAATCATAATTAATATAGTGACTGTAAAAAATAAAAAAATAAAAAAATAAAAAAGAGTGTTATTTTATCATAAAAAATTTGAAAAAGAAAAAATAATGTTATTTTAAGAATTAAAGAGTAAAGATATCTTTTGAAAGAAATAAAAAATAAAAAAAGTGTTAGTGAAGTAAAAAAATTAACAAAAGAATGTTATTTCAACCTAAAAATAAAAAATAAAAAAAATAAAAAATAAAATAAAAAATTATTATTTTAAAAATTAAAGAATAAAGAATGTTATTAAAAAAAATAAAAAATAAAAAAGTATTAGTAAGATAAAAGAGTCTTGTATAGTGATGATAAACATTAAATATTAATTAATTAGTATATAACAAATATTAATAGTTAACATTATTATTTTGTCCTGCTATGTTTTTATTACTTTATTAGCATTTAAGATTTATTAATTAATCTGTATTAGTATTTAATATTATGTATTCAATTTAGGTAGAATTACTCTTTGAAATTTTATAGTTATATGATTTTTATTTTTTATTTTTTGTCTTTACACTTAAAAATAATCAATTTCATATATATATATATATATATATATATATATATATATATATATATATATATATACTTTAATCTGTTTCCATCTTTTTTTTTAATTTAAATAAAATAGACTAAAAATGAAAAATTAAAAAGTTATTACAGAAACTAAATTTTTATATCATATATTTATAGGAACGTTAAGTATAATATATAAGATTTTTTTTTGTTCCATGTATAAATATTAAACGTTTAATTATTTTTAAGTCTCTTATAAATTAAATTTGCATAATTTAAATTGGGTTTTTTAAAAAAAATTATTTAAGTGAGTATTCAAAAATCTTATATTTTTTATTTAAAGTTTCATCTCTTTTTTTTTTAATTAAGGTAGCATGACTCAAGCCTACGTATTTTTTTTTCTTAAAACTAAGGTTTTAAAACTTTATTTTTTGTTATTATTAATTTTTGTGGTCTTCTACTTGTCATGTCATCTTAATTGATGATAGAGAATTAAATATAGAGATTTTAAATGATAAATTAAAATAAATATTTTTAATCAAAAAATCAATTTTTAATTGAAAAATATTTAAATTCATAAAAAATTAAAATTTAATTAAATTATTTCTTTATTTTTCGTATGATAACATTCAAATAATAACGATACAAAATAATCAAAAAATCACTTCAAATAATGACAAAATTAAATTAGTGATTCAAAATATAAATTTTAAGTGCTTAATACAACAATTTTTTTAGAAAGACTCAATTAAAAGTATTTACATCTATAAATTACTTAAAATTTAATTAAACTAATATTAAATACATAATTAAATCTAAAATTAATATTATACAACAGCAATTTTCCTCATTTTGAAACTTTCTTCATACTTTTTGTAGATATCAAATGCAAGCTCATTGCACCACAGTAAAATTTGTACAATTTAGCAAAAAGGTTAATAAAACAAGGTAATGATAAATTGAACATGAACAAATTTAAAACTTTAACTATTATATAATTTTATTAAAACTTTTAATTAATATAGCTTTAAAGAAAATTATCATTAAAAACTAATAAACTTACTTTACACAATATTTTGTTCTATAATAATTTGAATGTGTAAAATTATTTTTATGGAAATTATTATAAAAATGAATGAATAATTTAGACTCAATTATATATATAATACATCAATTATTATTAAAATAATAAGGAAATATTATATATATATATAATAATTTTTTACAATTACAATTTTTTGCTTTTTTTTTTCTCAAAATTCGTTTACTACATTCTATATGTTTAATTAGTTACGTACGTACATATAGACATACATTTATTATTTATCATGATGAAAAAAAATCTTATAAATATTTCATTAAAATTAAGAAAATTAATTATTTTTTTTCAAAAGAATCTTAAACCAGATTGAAAAAGGTAAGGAAGGAGTAGTGTTCCACCAATGTTTTTCTTTGTGTATTCTACAGTTTCCCCACACCAAACCAAAACACTAAAAAATTTGTGGACAGTGTTCATCCCCTTTTAAAACCTTCACTTCAAACCTTTCCTCTTCACAGACAACACAAATACCTCTGTCTGTCTCTCTCTCTCTCTCAATCACACCACACACTCACACACTCTTCCCAATTCTCCTCACTTCAACCATGGCGGTAGGACTCTCCGCCGCCATAACCTTCAAGCCCCTCCTCCCCAGCCACCACCTTCACTTCCCCAAAACAATCCCACCCACACTCCCTTTCTCTCCCTTGAGAATTTCCCACCTCACAACCTTCCTAAAGACCCCAAAGTTGTCACCTTTCACTGTCTGTGTCCTCATGCAGGACCCCAAACAAACCACCCACATGGAAATTGAGGAGCAGGAGCAGCAATCACCTCCTCCTCCACAAGTTTTGTCACCAAAGTTGGCAGAGAAATTGGCCAGAAAAGAGTCCGAGAGGTTCACCTACCTCGTTGCTGCTGTCATGTCCAGCTTCGGTGTCACATCCTTGGCAGTGCTTGCTGTTTATTACAGATTCGCGTGGCAAATGGAGGTAAAATTGGCCCCTTATTCTTGTCGCCGAGGTTTTGAAAAAGGTTGCATGTTCCATGTGATCCTCGCTGTTGCAAAAATTACAGACGAATGAGATAAATGTGATTCTGTTGCGCCCTTTTTGAAAATTGTTGTCTTTGTGTCTCTGACATTGGTGTCATGCATGATTGGTGATTTGCATGTGAAGATAATTTGGTTGTGAAATTGGGTTTGGTTTGGTGCAGGGTGGAGAAGTACCCTTGTCTGAAATGTTAGGCACATTTGCTCTGTCAGTGGGTGCTGCTGTAAGTAGTCCTTTAACTGATTTTGATTTCAATTCATTCAGTTTTTTGGATGGTTTGGGGATTCCAATTGGATTTTTTTTTTTTTTAAATTGAATTTTGAGTAAAAAATTCAACTGGGAATTTCTGATTTTCAGGTGGGTATGGAGTTTTGGGCAAGATGGGCTCATGAGTCTCTCTGGCATGCTTCCTTGTGGCACATGCATGAGGTATGCTTTCAGTTCTTTCTTCTTTCCTCTGAATCCTGTTTTTCCTTCACTGTTCAAGTCAATTTAGTCATGTATTTTTCTTTTAGTTAATTCTGGTCCTCATTTTTCAGTTAATTTATTTCTCAGTATTTACATCTTATATCTTATCAGAAGGAGTGAAAAAATTCACCAATCATAAAAAAGACGTGTATCCTTATTTTAAGGTACATAGAAAGACCAATTTTCATAAAAAAATGAACATTCTGAGCACACTTTTTTACTAATTGTTTGCACCACAAAGTGTCAAAGTCCAAGATCCACAAGAATGATTCGGTTTTTTGGTCAATCTTTGTGATGTCTCAGCAACCAATAGCCAGAAACTATATGATCTATGCAACACAATCTAACAAATTTTTTACTTCAATTGCAGTCCCACCATCGACCAAGAGAAGGACCCTTCGAACTGAACGATGTATTTGCCATAACCAATGCTGTCCCTGCCATCGCTCTTCTTTCCTACGGTTTTTTCCACAAGGGACTCATCCCCGGCCTTTGCTTCGGTGCGGTGCGTGAATTCTCAAAATTCAAACTTAATTAATTAATTAATCTTAATCTTTTCTTAATGAAGAGTTTGATTGGGAGTGAAATTCTTAATTAACAGTTTCATGAGAAAAAGGGTTTTCATAAAATAATGATTTACTAAGATACCTTCAACTATGAACAGGGTCTTGGAATTACGGTCTTTGGTATGGCCTACATGTTTGTACACGATGGCTTGGTTCATAAGAGATTCCCTGTGGGCCCCATTGCCAACGTCCCTTACTTCAGAAGAGTGGCTGCTGCTCACCAAGTAATTATCATTATGCATAAAAACTCTTTCTTTTTTATTCTTTTTTATAACCAATCTTCTCACTTTCTAATGCATGTTTAACGTTACACTAATCACTATTATACTCCTACAATTCATGTTATATTTTTGCAATGGTAAAGTTTTAAGTTTTTGTAATTTAAAAGATGAACATTTTATAACCATGATCTTATGCAATAGACAGTTTTTAATTTTAGGACTCTGCTACATTAGTTTGCTTTAAGATTAGAGTTTTAAATTTAAGATACTCTTGACATTTTCATTTTCTGAATGCAAAAATTTGAGTTCATTTTCATGTGCTGATACCCGTGATACTGTTCTTGTCTTTATCTCAGCTTCACCATTCGGAAAAATTTGATGGGGTACCGTATGGGCTGTTTCTGGGACCAAAGGTATGCTTGCATTTTGTTTCTTTTTGTTGTTCATGTTTATTTATTTATTTAAATATATATATTTCAGGTTTCAGTCTTTTATTTTCTTGGAATTATTAATATTTTGTTGATTAATTAGCTCAAAATTTGATTATTACTATTATTTATTAATGTGATTGAAAATGTTAAATATGGCATGCAGGAAGTTGAAGAGGTGGGAGGGCTAGAAGAGCTGGAGAAAGAGATAGGTAGGAGAGCAAAAGCATACAAAAATAGGTCATGATAAAAGCTAGGACAAATCATTATCACCAATGTAAAGCAGAAATATGAAATAAATTGATCTCAAAATTTTGCTTGCATAGATATAAATTCTTTACAGCATGATATGACATCAAAGATAAACATGAACTAAGAGTAATAAAGAAAAGGCTGTGGTGGTAAATATTTCTGCAAATACTCTCTTATTTTAGAGGTTCATTGAAGTTTGAGTGAGTATAAAAGGTGGTGTAAGAAATAATTGGTGCCTAAAATTTTGGCTTTGGTTTTGGCCATGACCCTAGTGGGATGGGGTGGAGCTATGTTCCATTTGGTCACAGTTGCTGAGTCCTTTTTTGTGGGGCATTGAGGTATGCATGCCATACAAGTGGGGTTTCACACCATTAATTACAAATACCTGAAAGGGTAGGGTAAGGATTACTTCACAATCTCAATCTGGATAACACTTTCTAGGATTTTCCTTTTTGCATAAAATGTTAGCATCTCTGATTTACTTAAGAATTTATTATTTTTTATTATAAGTTTTCAATGTTTGATTTTTTTTTTATGAAAATGAAAATGAGAAATGGCTGGATTTACAATGAATAAATTGTTGAAAACTTTTCTGTAAATTTAAGAATAAATTAAAATAGCACTAGAATTTTTTTTCTGTAAATAAAAAATTTCATAACATTAAAATGAAGTTGAAATGAAGGTATATATATGTGTAATAAAAGATATAAAATTTATGGAGACAATATTAAAGTTCAAGGTATAATAATATTTTAAAAAAATGTATTTTTTTTCAATTTATTTTTGAAATGCCACAAGCTATATAAGAATGCATGCTTAAAATTAGAAGGGATAGTACATTTTGCTTGTTCGGGTTTCTACAAATGACACATTGTTTTCTAATTTTCAAATCAACACTCATATTTCTTTTTACCATTTTCAACTTACACAAAGTTATTTATATATAATTTATAACAAAATGGATGTACATATTTCACATTTTCATTTTACACTTCATTATATCTTAAAATTAGAAAATATACATAAACTACTCATTTAATAAACCTTTATAAGTTTCTCTTGATCTTATTCTTTTACTTTTTTCATATTATCATGGATTTGTTTAATATATTTTTTTTCAATTGGTTTAATAATTTTTTTTTATTTATTTTTCAATGGATTTAGTTTAATCTTTATGGTCTTTAAAAAATTTTAGGTGCATATTTTATTCGTCTTATAAAAATATCTAAACACTTCAATTACTTCACAATCTAGTTACACTTTTTTTTTCATGGAAATTTGTAATTTATTTTTTTTCTCAAACTTTTATTCAAATTATAAATTAAATATAAAAAATAATAATAAGATAGTATATTTAAATAAATTTATTAAATTACAAATTAATATAAATTTTAATTTTTAACTAATTAAAATAAGATATTATAATAAAAAATTGTAATATATAATGAATGAGTTCCACTACCCTTTCTATTCTATTGTATATAACTTTTGTGTTATACTAGAAAAGGAGACAAAAATCACACATTCAAGCAAAAGAAAATGTGCACTCCATCTCTGTATAATTAAGTCAGAATCATCGCTGTTTTGTCGTTGTTATGCTTGTTATTCACAAGCATTTAAGATTGTCATGGTTAATTGGCCATTTTTAATTTTATTGAATAGTGAAATTAAAATATTTGCTTTAGTTTCCCCTTACCTCTTTATCAAGGATTGAATTAGCGAGCTCTTTGACCAATTATATCATACAATGCTATGATATTTGACTATTTTCAAAACTAAGCATTCTGATAAAACTCCAGATTTGTTAGAGATATTGTGGACATTACAAAACCAAATGGAGTTAATGTAAGTTTTTCCTTTTCTCACAATGGCTAAATAAATACAAGAGAGTGAAGTGGTTTTTAAAGAAAAGAGGGTTGTGTCCTTTAACGTCACCTAAAGAAATATGGGTGTATTGGAAAACTTTGCTTTGACAATCATAGCTGGTATACAATCAGATGCCAACTGCTGACGTGGTATAATTGTACACTTAGATAAGGATAAAACGAAACTTTTCTTTTTAAAATACATTTAGGATATTTTGTTATGAAAAGACATAATTGGATTTTAAGTATCTAAATTTAAAATTTGAAACGTGATACGAGTCCAAAACACCAATTTGCATAAAGGAGATTTCGTGTGACAGTAGTTGTGGTGGCGAGCGATGGTGGGAGACCATCGACGGTGGCGAGCGACAGTGAAGAGCGACGGTGGTGAGAGAACCGACGGTGGCGAGCGACGATGGTCGAAAATCGATGGTGGTTATGGTTTGTGCAAAATTTTTGGCGAAAACAGCGACGACGAGAGTAGTGGCGAGGTTCAAGAGATCTGAGATTCTAACTCACTATTTCTCAACCCTTGATGGAATATGCTGAGCAACGTTCTAGATAAAACCCCAAAGATTGTAAAGTGGGTGTGTGACACGTATGGTTGTCAAAGTATAACTACTATTTCGCAAAATAATGTAACTAGGGAAGGATCAAGAATCACAAACAAAATAAAAATAAAGGTTCAAATATTTTTGTTTACCAAATTAAAAAGTAAATGTTTAGTTCTTATATTAATATAAAAATAAAAGATTCATACATTGTGATCATTTTAGTATCTAACCGGGAACAAAAGTGGATTATTTTCGAATTGGGAAGTGTAAAAATGCACTTTTAAATTTGAAAATAAAAAGCAAAACTCGACCTAAATTTAAAGGATAAAATAAATATCAATTGAAAAATTAATTTTTTTATGTAATATGCGCATATTTATATATTCTTTTAAGATCCAAATATTGAAAATATGATAAAATAATATAAAATATAAATATAAAAACAAGTAGTGTATCTTTTTGTTTTTTTCTTTTACTAAAGGCTTATATACATCGAATAACAATTCTCCTTCCCATCGTTGCCACGACAAATTTTTTGACAAAATCATACAAATCAAGAAAAATAATTAATTAATCCATTTTCTTTAGTAATTATCTTTTGAGTCTAATGAGGGAAGAGAATAATTGTTAATTACTATTTCTCATATTCTCTTCTCATTACTCAATAGCAACATAGGTAATCACGCCCTTAATGAGGACATATAAGGAATCATAGAAATTTAATTTATTAAAAATTATAAAATACCTTATATTAATGACCATTTTTTTTTTCAAAATTCTTCCTTGTAATAGACTCGAGGGGGTATTATATTTTACGTACTATCCATATAATAATAAGTGGTACAAGTGGAATACTTGATTTCTTAATTAGGTTTTTGGTAAACATTAGGTTGCATGTTACATAAGCTCAATAGATAATTGAGTTAACTTTGACCTCTAATATTCAACTACCAAATTTTCTAGTGCGAACAAAATCATAATCATTTTTTAAAATCAACAAACACAAACTAGTGGCACACCATAAAACAAATTATCCAAACACATAATATTATAGCTAACACATGCATTTTTTTTGGAATGATACATAGAAAACTGTTACTGATCAACACATACATTATTCTTTTTGATAATTTCATCACTCTCATTTCTTTTATGGACGCAAGAGTAAAGTAATGCTTCTTCCTAAAGTTTAACCTTTTTTTGAATAATGTCACTTACAAATCATAATTATGCCATATCATATCATGTGCTACGTTCTTATCAGAACAACTTTTTGAAAGAGCTGTCAACAATGGAGCAAAATTTCTACGTTGTGATTCATAACCATCATGATAGTTGCATAAATAACTGTTCGAGATCTTCCCAGAAAGGAAAAAAGTCTGTTTGAAAATGGAAAAACATCATGGTACATTCACATACACTTTAACATCTTTTCCTTTAACTGCCATCACATGTAACCATACTGTGGTTTCCTAACACGTAACTACACTTCTAATATTCTATAACGTAGCATTAAATGTCACCACGATCCTGAGATTCTCCGATAATCTCTCCTCAGATACATCATCATCACCTACAATCTCTTCACCAACTATTATGGATTAATTAGTGATACTAATAATTTTCTTTATATATATAAACCGAAACAAACCTCACAGTCACAGTCAAACTATGAAGCCGTGTCCAAAATTCACTGACTCCTATGTAATTGTTATTTTCGTTGTGTTTGCATTGAGCTTTTCTGATAGACAAACAATGTTTTTGATCTGAGTTTTCTTAGTGTATTTCAGAGTTTTGATCATTTTGATTCCTGTGTTTGCATGTTCATGGACCCCTCTTCTTCCTTTGCTTTATTCTTTTGTATATACAGATTACTTTCCAAGGTTTTGAATAGCGGTTAGAGTGGTATCTATTGAAGTTGTGGACCACAAAATAATATGACTTAAGGATCAGTAAACTGGTGTTTGATTTATCTGGTTTTCTTCTGCAGGTTGTTGGGGTGGTCTTCACAGTTTTGTTGCTGGGATTACAAGGAGTGAGGATTGTTGAATGCAAAGTAGGCAATGGATTGGATTGCCTTGAGTACCCTGCTATCAGCTGCAGAAAACACACTGCAGTTTTGACTGATTTTGGTGGTGTTGGTGATGGAAAAACATCTAACACCAAGGCTTTTCGATACGCAATTAGCAACCTCAGTCATTATGCATCTGATGGTGGAGCTCTACTTCTTCTGCCACCAGGGAAATGGCTAACAGGAAGCTTCAATCTCACAAGCCATTTCACCCTTTTTCTCCAAAATGAAGCTACCATCCTTGCATCTCAGGTATTTTATTCATTCTACCCTAGTATTGTCCTCTTCCCTTTTTTAATTATCAGAATATTTAATGGTTTCATGTTATAGCATGTGGCCAATCATGTTATATATGTTGAGATGCGACACAAGTTAGAGAATTGTATTTTTGTGTAACTAATAAATATATAATATGATCTCTTTTCTGCATGCACATGTGCAACCTATTTTATAGTGTAAAAAATACATTGATCAAAGATATGTGGCAGTTCTTGCTTTTTCTCTCTGGTAGCAGTTGTTATTTGTTACAGTACATCATTGGAATTTGGTTACCTAATATCATTTCACTTACCTTTCACCTTTTCTCCTTACTATGAATTGTTGACACATTAGTTAAGCTACTACATTTGACATCATAATCTATAGCTTTTTCTTTTACTTTTACTTATTTTGATGCTTATTGACCATAGATCCATTTTGACAGGATGAATCAGAGTGGCCCACACTTCCTGTTCTACCATCATATGGCAGAGGAAGGGATGCTCCTGATGGAAGGTTTAGTAGTCTCATTTTTGGAACTAACCTCACAGATGTAGTAATCACTGGTAACCACTAGCCCCATTACTAAACAACTATTAGAGGTTGTTAAGGTCATTTCTCATTGGAAATCATTTTTCATGTCACTTTTTTTTTGTTCATAAGGTTACAATGGGACAATTGATGGACAAGGATCTTATTGGTGGGACAAGTTTCACAAGGATGAATTGAAACTCACCAGGCCTTACACTATTGAGATTATGTTCTCTAATCACATCCAGATATCAAATCTCACTTTGATCAATTCTCCATCTTGGTTTGTCCATCCAATTTACAGCAGGTTTGACAATGATTTTGATTTGCATTGATGCTTTAATCTTAATGCTCAATATTTTCTGTTGTTCTTATCATCCATGTCTCTACAGTGACATCATAATTCAAGGACTCACCATTCTTGCTCCTGTTGAGTCTCCTAACACAGATGGAATAAATCCAGGTGATTTATATTATTAGTATTATAATTATAAACAGAAGATGATCAGAGAAAAAGGAAAAAAAAAACAATTTAAGAGAAAATAACATTTAATTGGAATATATCTGATAATGCAGAAGTTTGTTATGCTGCTATTCAATCATAGATAGTAAGATAATGGAAAATAATGGTCTTTTGTGATCAATACTTTATAGGTTTCTACAAATCTTCATACAATATATATCAAAATTAGACTGTAAAAAATATATGCTTCTTTGTTTCCCATATTTGAACTTTTCATCTTAATTAGGTGTATTCATACTTACTAAACAATATTGGTGCAAAATTAACCATTGTCTAATTATGTCCTCGTTTTTTCAGATTCTTGTAGCAACACTAGGATTGAAGATTGCTATATTGTCTCAGGAGATGATTGTATAGCAATAAAAAGTGGTTGGGATGAGTATGGAATAAAATTTGGAATGCCAAGCCAACACATAATAATTAGAAGGCTTGAATGTGTCTCCCCTGATAGTGCTATGATTGCTTTAGGCAGTGAAATGTCTGGTGGAATCCAAGATGTTAGAGCTGAAGATCTTACAGCTATCAACACTCAATCAGCAGTTAGAATAAAAACGGCAGTTGGTAGAGGTGCATATGTGAGAGACATATTTGTGAAAGGAATGAACTTAAACACCATGAAGTATGTGTTTTGGATGACAGGTTCTTATGGATCACACCCTGACCCTGACTTTGATCCCAAAGCACTTCCTAACATTACTGGAATAAACTATAGAGATGTCTTTGCAGATAATGTAACATATTCTGCAAGACTTGATGGAATTGCTAATGACCCTTTTACAGGAATCTGTATTTCTAATGTGACTATCCATAGTGGTGATAAGAAATTGCAATGGAATTGCACTGATGTTGAGGGGGTGACAAGCAATGTCTATCCCAAGCCTTGTGAATTGCTGCCAGAGAAGAAGGAGAAAATTGAGTGTCCTTATCCAGATGACAAAGTGCCCATTGAAAGTGTTCAGCTGAAGACTTGTTCCTTGAAAAGTTTCTCATTCTTTTAAGAGAATGACATAGTCATCCATATGGGAGTTCTGAAACATCAAATCAAATCCAACTTATAGAATAAATGGTCTGTTTTTCTTATTATATAAATGATTTTAGGTTTGGATATAGGTGTCAAACGATGATTTCATTAACTATAGTGGTCCTATATGACACCAGCAATATAGTGGAAAATTCAAGTGTATTGGCTCATACAAAAAGAAACATGTGGTTTCAAACAAGAATATTGAATTGCATTGGTCGCTGCAAGGTGGTCACTGTCACTGTCACTGTATGAGCCATTAATATATTTTGATAACAACTGTTTAATTTTAAGGAGCTTATTGAAAAGGTCTTACATTCTAGCCCTACTTTAAAATATAGTTTCCTACAAATATATTAACGTGTGATTTTTAAGTATAAATATACATGATATTGATATCTCTTTAATTTAATTTCTCACGCACTACAGAGGATGAATAACAAGAAGAACTTTTCTTCGGATCTTGGTAAAATGGCAATGAAGTATGCACAAGGATAAAGCTAAAGTAACTCATGAACTACATGAAATAATTGAGAATTTCTGTCAAATTGATGTGCCAATAGACTTTAAGAACAATACTGCTGTTTTCTTGCCATTTTCTGATGGTAGTTGCTGCTTCTTGGTATCACCTAACTTTGCTGATTTTGTGGAGAGTAATCGCGTTCTAAAGTCTTCATGGCAATTTGACGTTCCTTCAATAAATGATGAAGAGGGGATTAAAAAACAAATCTAAGTAGGATCATTTCTAAAACAAGTTAAATATGGTTTTTGGTTTCAAAACATATTTAGTCCCTTTAAAAGTTTTAGTCATTTTTAATCCTTACAATTAATTAAATGAAATGATTTGAGTCTCACTTCACAAATGTTTTTAGCACAATTTTGTTAGGTGTAAGGACAAAAAATGAATGAAAGTAGGAACTAAAAATGAATAGATAATGGTTATTACCTCAAAAAGAAGAATGTTGGTTTCAAGCATGCAAACCACATCTTCCATCTTGAGTCTAGGATTCACATCAGGATCTACACATCGTAGAGCAACCAAAGCAACCTGTTTAAGTACCTTGGAAGAAGGCACTTCAAGCAATTTTGGATCCATCACATTCTCAATCTTCCCCTTGGAAATCATTGATTTGAACCAGTCCACTATATGAGTCTGCAATTTGGAGGCATGTTAGATTCATTATCTGAAAGACAAGTGAGCAGGGATGAAAACCAACAACTGATGAATCCAATCTTGGTAGTTTTACCTGTGTCTGACTGTGATATGAAGAGATTCTTCCTGATACAATCTCCATAATAAGTAATCCGAAATCATAAATGTCATTACCCTCACTTAAGGTTTTACTTGAATGACAATGTTGAGATTCATAACTGGAGCTAGTGAAAATACAAATCAATTTGAAAATTGATTGTTAGTTGAATCAAAGAAAACATGAATTCTGATTGAATACCAGTGTAAAAGAATTATACTGACAAACCAGAGAAATTAAAATCACAAAATATTATATGATTATAAGAAATGACTTACAATGTGGAAACACTTAATGAAGTCAAATAATTCGATAGTTTTGTGAAGGAAAGAAAACTGACCCCAATGCTTCCACTTCCAGTATAACGTGACTCCTTTGGGGTCTGAGAACCTCAACAAGGCCAAAATCAGATATTTTTGGATTCCGTTTCTGGTCCAGCAAAATATTGCTAGCTTTTATGCTGCCATGTAGAATCTTTGGTTTAACTTCATCATGAAGATATGCCAGTCTGCATAAATAATTTTGCCTTTAGATAATATTATAACAATACTTTTTTTTTAGATAAAGTTTGTAGATAACCTTACCCTTTTGCCACACCATGGATTATGTTCTTTCTTATATCCCATGTTAGAGGGCTGATTTGTACAGGAAATTCATGAAGCCAGTGATGAAGGCTTTCATGTTCTACATATTCAGATACTGACATCCTGAGAGAGGAAAAAATATTTCAATATTCACAATGAACTTGATAGAAATTTTTAGCTTTAGATGAAAGAAACTAGTGGTATATACCTGTAAACACCCTCAGCACAATATCCAATTAATTTGACGAGGTTATTGTGCTTTGCACGTCCAATTGCTTCCATTTGGGATTCAAAAAGTTCCTCAGGTTGGGTACTGTGAAATGAATCAGGTAAAAAGTTCAAGTCATAATTCACATGTTTGCATCAAACTCAATGGAGACTTATTTCTCATCATTAGAGTGTGATTATTCATTCTATTTGAGTAAGCCAACAACAAACTGGAACAAAACGTTTTGCCTTGATTTCTATGTCATAATCTGAACTCTATCCTAATACAACAAACCCCTCTTGATGGTTTTAGATGCTTTGCATGGAATACAATGTTACCAAACCGAAACTCTGCTACATTTAAATGATCAGCAGAACAAAATATAGCTGGAAGTTACTTCACACTTTTGTCAAGCAATATGCAGAAATCCATGATGACTCTAATCAGATTAAGCTTAAAAAACTCATTTCTGTGTTCACTAAATTCCTAAAATTTAGCAAAGCAATATTGAATGCATTCAGGAAAAGCAGATTACAAACAGGATTAAAGCATCATGTTAAAGTTTCTTTTAAGTTGTTACTAAGAAATCATATTTGACAAGCACATTGCTTAATGAATTAGCATTTTGTCTATTTTGAAGTTCGGAACTTGGCTCCTAAGCCGTTAAAATGACATCTCGTGTCAATTTGTTTGTTTTAAAGTTTGGAATTCTGTCACGGTTTTGTTATTAAAAGGTGTTCAAAAAATTAAGAAAGAAAGATGTATTTAAATTAATCTTAATCTTTATTTTTAAGCAACATAGGACTATATTGAGTATATTGAAACAAGTAAACACTACGAAATTGAATTGAATAGGAATTTAAAAAACAATTCTATAAAAAAAAGTAATGTACCTATTACATAGTAGCCTCTTCACTGCCACTTGTCTATTACTTGGTAACAACAAACCAAGATAAACAATCCCATTATCTCCACTTCCAACCTCATTTTCTTTAGCAAATCCATTAGTAGCATCCTTCATCTCCTTAAGGCTAAAGTTGCACCCTTTACTCTTATCATCATTGAGTGAGGAACATAACCTACCTCTTGATCCCAAACCTTCCAAATATCGATCATTTCCAATGTCATATCCCATCGGATAAAACTTACCACGTAAGAACAACTCATGATTGTTATAACTTGATGACAACTTCTCAAAGTTCATGCTGTGTTCTGAGATACTCCCTGATGCTGATAGTAACCTCTTGTCAAGAGAGGAAGAGCTAAAGTCGCCATTATGGTGCTTGCATGCTATTGATTTAGGTAAAGAAAAACGAGGTTTGTATGGTCTTTTACGAGGATAGCATATGAAGCAAAAGCACAAGATGATGCATGCCACAACAATGAATGCTACTATTGAAACTACCACTAGCAAAGCCCATATCGGTAAGCCAGAGAATGGTGTTGATAATGAGACCTTCATTTCTGTGATGATCGTTGTGTTTGATGTGGAAGTGGAACAGTTCAAAAGATTGGAAATTGAAGCTTCCTTATAGCTTTTCAAAATTTTCTTTTTTATCAAATGTTTCTGGTACTATAACCAACAAGCCACCAGAATATTTGAAAATCATTTTCTGCTAACGTTTATTTTTTGTGTGATTTATTTTTCAGTGGCTTTTGTATATACTGAGATGTGTGTGTATAAATATACTTGTTTATTATAAATAAAATCATTTAAATAAAAAATAATTTTTAATCTATTTGGTAGGTAATATTGTAGAAATGGTTTTGTTTAAATTAATAAAAGAATTTAATAAGTATTTCTAAATAAACATGTTTGTTTAGATAAAGAAATTATTTTTAATAAAAAATTAAATTTTTAATTTTCTTTTTTGGTCAAATTTTTAATTTTCACTTTTAATGTATTAAATTCACCCAATTCAGTTTAATTTATATGATTTTATTTTTATCTGATTTTGGATGTTATGTTTAGAGTTTAATTATGATGACATAATGTAAGAAACTTATATTCTCAGTCAATTAGGACTACCTATTAGTTTATATAAAAAAAAAAAAACTATTTGTTAGTATAACTTTTAAGATTATAAATTTAAAAGTTGATTTAGAGGTTAGAAAAAACAAATCAAGATAGTGCATGAAAAATAATTGATTATTCATGATTTTTTTTTTTTTTGATGAAACATCCAAAAAAAGAAGAAGAACTGGAATAAAAACATTTGACCCATATTGTTATGATCATGCGTTATAAAACTAGATTTATATTTTAATAATTATATAGATCTAGGTTTTCTCTTTTAAGACAAATAATAAAAATATAGAACAAGATCGTTTATGTTTTTGTTTGTCACTTTTCCCATTTTTATTCAGACCACTCTGTCATGTGAATCTTAAACTATATAGAATTGTTTTCATTTTTCTATTTATGTTTTTGTAAAGAAGATTATCCTGACATATTAAATCTAAGATGAATGTAAGATGAAGAATATAAGAGGAATAGCTTAGTTGGACTAAGAAACTTAAAGAACAAGTAATAGCAACTAAGCCACTAGAAGACAGAAGTTTTATTTTCCAAAGCAAAATTATTTTTCTTAATTTTATTCAAGCAACCGTTAATATGATAGAGATAAATAACAAAAACCACTACAAGCTTATAAATTTTATTTAATTTATCAAATAAATAAATAAATAGTAATCAAGGTAAAGTGGTTTTTGTTGGATAATTACTTCCTGCACCCTTTCATTTGCTTCTTGCACCCATCATATTTTTCAAAATACCAGAATTACACTTGGGAACGTAAACACGACTTCTGAAATTGATATTTCAAAATAAATATTGGATATGTAAAAATAACTTTTGGATTTAATTTTCTGATATGAATTTTGAGGGTGCAAAAAATAGTTTTAGAAAATATTTTTTGAAATTCAAAAATGACTTCTTGAAAAAGATTTTTTGAATGTAAAATTGACTTCTGAAAAATATTTTTCAGAAACCAAACTTATATTTTGAAAAAGTTTTTCGAAAGTCAAATTTGTATTATTCTAAACTCTAAACTTTAAATTCTAAATCTTAATTATTCTTCATAAAAATTTATATTAATTATTTCATTTACTAATTAATTTGTAAAATTAAAACTCTTATCTTATACTTCTTGATGTTAAATTTCTCTGCATCTTTTCCTATTAACTAGTTCATGAGACTAAAACCAATTGCCATGGTACCAAAATGATAAGATAGGTTAAGGGCAAGAGAAAATGAGAGTAAATAAAACAAACACAATAACAATTCAAGACTCTTCATTGCTAAATCCATAAAGGCTTCTAGCAAATGAATGAGTGAGTAGCATACATCAACACCACAATTTTATTAGGAAAATAAGAACAAGTCCTAATTACATTTATTCTAAACCCAAATTTAAGATAAAGTTTCCTTTTGGGTTTATTTTCCTATTGAGCTTCAATTCCTTGTGGTGGATAATAAGGCTCAGGCAAGCAAAGTTTCTCGATGCTTCCTTCATCAATTGGTGTCTTTATAGGAGAAACCTTGATTTCATATAGCTTTGGCCACAATTTTCCAGTTACTGCAACCAAAACGTATGTTAAACTTATTTAAGGTTTAAATTTAATAGGAGAAAAAAAAAATAGAACATTAACTTTCTATTATTGATGCTTATTAGGGAATTTTTTGATGAAAGGAACTCAACAATAAAAAAAATGTAAAATGTATTCTTTACATTTTGATGAAGATAATCTTATCATAAAAATTTAATCAGTGAAACATAAATATAAAATGTTATGGTAAAGTATAAGACTATTAACAATTTTAGCATAAAAACATATAGCAAAATTGTTAAACCCTTGTTACAAATAAACCTCAAGCAATTTTCACTTTCTTTTCCAAAAGATAAAAATTTGTACATCTAGTATAAGTCAAGTAAATAAAAAATACATTTTTAGTGACAAATAAAATATTTATTATAATTAAAAATGTTTACTTTTAGGCAAGTAAAATTATTTAAGAGTTTGTGATTAATCCCATCTGACTTATGCACTAAATATGCAGGATAAATGAATGTATTAAATCAAATAGTTAGATTTTATCCATATAAATAATTCTCCCTTTCATGTAATCAGTTATTGTTAATATTTAAATCATATGTATAAATGGACTTAATTTTTCAAATAGATTCTTCTGACTAGTTTTTATAATGTAATAATTTACTCATGATTTTCAATTTCAATAATACAAGTATAATTTTCATTTCACAACCCATTTGGCATATTTATACAACTCTATGTTATTATATTATGAATATGGTTTAATAACAAATTTCAATTCTGTAATTTAATAATTAGAAGATTAGAACTTACCAAAAATACGCTTCTGCTCAGCATCCCATGCTATCCCATTTAAAATATCATTCTCCTTAAATATAAAAGATATACATATAAGTAAAATACCAACTTTAATGATTATTTTATTTTTCAAAAAAGAAGTGAGATCAACATTTTGTTTTCATATAATTAACTTGTTTTTATATTATAGCAACATTTAGAAATGCAACATATATACACTGAATAATAGGGTAATCTCTTATCCATAATATCATTAGAATCAAGTTCTTACATTGATCTCCCCAGCATCTATGAGTTCTTTCCTGCATATGATAGCCCAAATGAAACTTTAAGCAACTTATGAATAAAGAAATTTTTCTGATTTTTTAGAAACAACTTCTATATACTTGAATAAATTATTTTTTAATTCATTTCTAAAATATTTATCTTATGTTTAAATGGCACTGAAAAAGAAAAAAAAAAACATTACCTTAAATCTTGGAGGAGAATCCATCCAATAATACTGCCATCACTGGGAGATATTCTTACAATGCAATCAGTCTAGACAAAGAAGAAATATCAATCTCAAATTTAAACAAAACTAACTAAGCCATATACACATCATGAATACATAAATTATAATTTTTTGGGTAGAAATATATTTTCTGTAATTAAAATTATAATGAAACACATAAAGACATACCGGTAAAACATTTGCCCAAACTTCACCATTTATGTATTCCAATTCATTGAGATTGTATACTTGATGACCCTTATAGTAGACAACATGTTTTGATACAGCTACAACAAATAAGGCAACGTAAATTCCATGAAAAACAAGACAAATTATGAACACAAAAAGTTTGAGCACGAGGTTTGCATACATAAATAGTGAAAGAAAAAGAATGAAACTTCTTCATTTGAATAGACAAACCTTTAAATGTTTGAGGATCAAGTTGATACAACGTTGAACTGCCGTCAGTTCCAAAAAACACTTTTCCATCGGTTGCCAGACCCCAGCCATCATTCATATCATGATTAAATTTTCCAATCTATGTAAATTGTAAAATTAAGGTGTTTGAGATTTGGCTAGAAGCATAAAAAATGAGTATTAAAAAACATTGAATGTAAAAAATCTATATATAATAGAAAATATGTGTTGATAGTGTTGGGTAAATAAAAGAGAAAAATATTTGGATAGTGTCAAAGAGGAAAATATTTGTGGATCTCACAATAATGATAAGAGATGGATATCACTTTTAATACAATTTTAACGTAATTGGTTTGTGAGTTTTTTTTAATATGTTATTTTACTTTTTGACTCAAATTTAAAAGTTTTAATAGTTTTTTCAAATAAAGATATTTAAATTGTAGCTGTGAAGAAAACTGATATCAAATTTTTAAACGATTTTTTAAAAATAAACTTTAAATATAATTTAACTTTACAAATTGATTTTTAAAGTTAGATTTACACACACTCGTATAATATGAAATGTTCTTTCTTATTTCTAATCTAACGTAGAAACAACTAACAAAACCAAAGATTACATGAGATGAAAGGTAAAACAACAAACTTGGTTTAAAGTTTCAGGGTCATGTATGAAACCATCTGTCTGCAACCAAGTTATCTGATACAACCTACACAAAGTGCATGGGATAAGTGTATTAGAATAAATCCAAATATCAAATGTTAGAGTGAAAATAACTTACGCTTCGTTTGTTAAGTTGTTAACAATAAATCTGAAATCGTTTTAGAAGAAGGAAACTTTAAATGATTAAAGACCAAGTCCTTTTTTCTCTCTTCAAATAGGTAGAGAGATTTTCATTTGGTCAATATAAGTTAGCAACAAAAATCAAAAACAAAATGCAACATAATTATCTTTAACACCTGTTGTTGAGGAGAGTTAAACCTTCCCCAAATAAGGTATCATCCATCCTATAAATATTTTGAACCTGCACGTGGCACAAATAATTAGAAAATTAACTTACAAATATAGAGTAATTGGAAATCCAAATGAACTAAGAATTAGAACAAGTGTATAGAAGAGCTTAAGAAATGAGTATATTTGTACCTTCCCAGTTAGAAGATCAACTTTACGAACAGATGACTGAAACAACAAATAATTGAAAGGGTTACACTTCTAGGAAACAAGTATTAATTGGAATTAATTAGAATTAATTAGGAAACAAGTATTAATTAGAATTAATTAGGAAACAAGTATTAATTAGAATTAATTAGGACACAAGTATTAATTAGAATTAATTAGGAAAAAGAACTAACCGTTTTCTCTTTTATCTTAATTTTAAGATTCACTTTAATTATTTATCTTTGGAAAAAATATTTTTAAAATAATTACCATTTTCAATTTTAAAACATGACTTTAGACCAAATTTTAACTTATTTAATATATAAAACTTGTTTCATTAAATTTATTTATGTGAAAACTATTAGGGTTTATTATTATTAAACTGATAAAGATGATGATTTAATGCTTTATCATTGAACCGTAATTAAATCCTTTTTTGATCTATGCATTTATCTTTTTAAATTCTCATTTGAAATGTTTTGTTTTATTTCATATTTTTTAATTTATTAGGTCATCTCTATTATCAAAATCATTAGATGATATTTTAATTTACTTTTTAAAATTTTAATATGTCACATCACTTTCAACCTCTTATTTTCACTTTTTTTTTTAACGTAAGAGTTTATAACACCCTACAGTTAATTTTTTACTTGACAAAAAGAGATAATTTTAATAAAATTGATATTAAATCTTTTGAATTTTTATACTGTCCCTTAAATTTACTTTTTTCATTATTTTAATTTTGTTTATAACTATTTTAGTTCAAACATGAATTGGGTTATATGGTTTTAACATGCAATATAAATTTCACATTCTTTTTTAAAAAGACTCATACATTCTTTCAGAAGGAACAATTCAATCTAAATGAACTAAAATCACTTTTTGAAATAAAGTATTAAAATTGAGATCAATTGCTAAAACAATAATCTAGTGGTTGAAAAACTCTCTCTTGATTTTTATACTTAAAAGCATTTTATTTAATAATTTTTTAGCATACTACATCAAATATTTGTAAATATTTATTGTAAATTTTAAAAGGGATTGAACTAATATAAGTAAGAACTAAAAATAACTAAATGATTACAAGATAAGAATGAATTAAAAAAAGAAAAAGAGAAAGAAAAATACACTGTAATGAAAGATGAACAATTTTTACCTGCTTATAAAGGCCAGTTGACTCAAATAAGGTGCCATTTCCATAATAAAGAAGGCCCTGAAATCAAAAACAACAAACAAAACCATTTTTCTCTTTCATAAGTCACAGATCAAACAATGTCCAAATCAGCATTTTGGCATTTCATAATTAATAATGACCTAAGCTCTCTCCTCAACATAAGGCCAAATATTCGCACAATTACATGAAAGGGTGTCAATAAAAACAAAACATTTTCATTTCCTTTTCTATGCACTTTCCTCCTCTTAGCTATTTTTAGGGTTATTTTTTTCTTATCTAAATACAAGTTATGAAAACTGGTTTAAGATTAAATGAAGTTTTCACTTTAAAAACGCTACAAACTTAATGAAAATACTCATTACACACGTACAAAATGAAAACTTTCTATTTGTTAACACCCGTCGTTCTCATTTAGGCTTTTTGGTTTAAGAAAAACAGAAGATCAATAAAATAAAATAATATTGAAACGAAAATAATATTATTATTATCTTTTATTTTTTTATTGACCCGTTGAGTTAATTTTGACTGAAATACACAAAGAAAATTCTTTAACTTATTTAGATCAGATTACTTTATTGAATTATTGAATTGTCCGACTCGATAATAAATACTCCCACAAACTCATTCCTAATTCACATTGTTAAAATTTTAAATAAATAAAATCAAATAAAATAAAATATTATTTTAAAATGTTTAATTTGAAACAAAATGCATTTTTAATAAAATATTATTCTTTATCCGTAACAGTTTTTTTCTTCTCTCTTGTAATTGGATAAGATAGAAAAAAAGTATAAATAGAATGCTTATTTTTGTTTTATTTAAAAGAGAAACTTCTTCTAAGTAAAGTTATTTTTTTATTTATAATAGATATCAATTCTCTATGTTTATTTTTGTTTTAGTTTGATTTAGGAGTATTTATCATTTTTTATTGTCATCCGATCTAGTCCATCATAATTTTGTATCTTTTTTTTTTCTATTTATTATAACATATGATTATTGATCTTTAAGATTTCAATTTAGTTGAGATGTCAAAGTTCATAATAATATTTATCATAAATTTATAAAAAAGAGTTATTTTTTTAATATTTCTTTACTAAACAAATAATTCTGTCTTTTCTGAGTTCTTTACTCTTTTTTCCTCTCTTTCCCGTATTCATGTGTAAAAAAAAGTAGATCAATTTTGAAAACTAGTTTAGAGGGGGAAATATTAATAAAATCATACAATTTTTTTTCTTTAAGAAAAAGCTAAAAACTCGATGAAAATTCTCCTCAATTATGGAAAACAAAAGCTTTCTATTTTTTTTAGCACAAAGTATACGATTAATATTATTGATACTAAAAAAATGTTACACAAGTGATCACCACTTTGGGAAAAAAAAATAAAAAATGATGACCTGGGTGAAGGCTTGAGGATCGTGAGGGAAGACGTTGACGATGGTGAAATTGGCATAGGAAATCCCATCTCCCAACGCGCACCAGCTGTTCGACGAAAGGACTAAGACAGTGATGAGGGATAGAAGGATAGAAGAAGCCATGGAAGTTGTGAGAATGAGTGAGAGAGAAGCACATTTAAAGAGTTATGTGTGTGTTAGGTGTTAATACTGTGCACGTGAAATGTGTGAATTGGTAGTGTTTCTTTAAAATATTATGCATTTTTTGTTTTGGTAGATTTGTATTTATTAATTAATTAACCTTCTTCTTTGTACTATGTAAAAAGGCAATCTATAGAAATTGAGAATGCCGGTAAAAAAATTTAAATAAAAATTAAATATTATATATATTTTATTATAATTTTACAGAAATTTACAAGTGTTTCTACTATATAATTATAGAATTATAAAAATTTACATAATTATTTTTTATGTTTGCAATTTTTTATAACTGTAAGATAAATTTAGTAATATTTTCAATTAATTTTATTGTAATAAGGAATTTTGAATTCTATTTTTTTAAAAAGTAGACACAAGTATGTCTACACATGTATTTCTATTTATTTTAATATATGTAAGAGCATTCACTTTTAATTTTAATCTGTGTAAAATAATTTTCTAACCTTTTTTTATTTTTAATACTTAGTTTAAGGTGTTGTGATAGATATAATATTTATTGGAAGAGTCTTGAGAATTTTAAAGTTAAGAGGTATAACATTCTGCCTTACTAATACTGAAATGACCATTTAATTTTTTATTTAACGATAAGTAGTTAATAAATATATCCTATAAAAATAGGGCTAAAAAATAATATTAATTTTAAAATAAATAAAAAATATTTTGTAGGAATCAAAATTAAAGCTCCTTTATTGTAGAGTAAAAAATGTATTTAATTTATATTGCTTTATTATTTCTCCTCAAAATACGGATAAATTTTTGTTGGTTTCAATTATTGTAGTATTAATTACAAGAGCACATTCAATGATATAGTGAGAATGTGAAAAATGTTTTTGCACTATTATCATAATAGTATTTATGAGAAAAATGAGTTAAAATGGACCAGTTGTTAGATTAATTTTGAGCATTTCAATTGTTAACACTATAAAGTAAAAATAATAAAAGCAAATTTTACTTGTGTGATTTATCACTAATTTTATTTGATGGGTAATTTCTTTCGTAACTTTAACTATAATGTAAAATGTGTGCGGAATTCTCTTTATCTCAAGTTATTAACAGTTCCAACACAATCAATCGAAGAAAAAAAAATTATTTATGTAATTGAGATAAGAATGTTGAAGGTTACGACGATGATGCATGTCGGAAGCAGAATTTATTTCATTCGAGATCGTTTCCATGAACCTGTCCATCTCTCTTCTTTCTTTGTCTCATTCTGTTAGGCACGTGTTTTTGTATTATCACACCCCATCTACGTTACGTATTTTCTACGGCAGATATTTATACCACAATAATCATGGAAATAAATTTTATAAGAAGACAAAATAATCGATACATAATACACCACTTTTGAAATTTCCAAGGTGATAATTCTTTTACATGTACATGCACACAAACAATGTGAATAAGAATTTTATAAAGAAAAAAAAAATAATCAATACATAATATACAACTTTTGAAGTTTCCAACGTGATAATATTTTTACACGTACGTGCATATAACGTGACTTTTGGATAAAAAGACACGAAAGAGGATAGTCTTTTTTCCATTTTTACGGCCATGTCATGAGAGTAAATAAGTCATCTCATTATAATTATATATAGATACAAAATAAAATAAAATTAAAATCGTGTTAACATAACACATTATTTCAATAAAAAAATTGAAGTTGATCAACATATCACAATTTTTAATAAAAAAAGTTTATATTAAAAATTACTTTTTATTGAAGTTGTGTTACTTTAGTATAATTTAATTTTAATTTTTTATTTATTAAAATTGTTTTAAGTTAATATAATTTCAAATGAAAAAGTTATGTCTTCATGATACGACTTATCTATTTTTATAAAAAAAATTATACCTGTTTTGTAAAAATAAAAATAAAAAGTGTTTTTATCTCGTATTTTTGCAAAACTTTTGTATATATTTCTAATATATATATATATATATATATATATTTTAAACAAAGTTAAAATAAAATATTGATTTTCTTCCAAACACTATATTTTACATATTTGTGTACATAAAATATTTATACACAACAATATATATAAAAATAAACTATTTAAATAAATTTTTAACACAAGAAAATATATATAAAAAATAATTTAATTAAGAATTTACAACATTTGATACCATCTAAGACTAACATTTGATACAATCTAAAACTAAAATTAATAATAAAATAATTTTATTACAACTCAAGTGTAGACTAAAATTAACAAGTAAATATAATAGTAATAAGATAATTTTGTTATAACTCAAGTGACACATTTAGACATGTCATGGTGTGCAAGATTTCCTCACTCAATTTATCACCACTTGATATCTTAGTTTATGTAACTTAGATAATAAGTGAAACAATAACATTTTCATTACATAACATAGATGTTAATATTTAATACACAACTCAAACAATAATTCATATAGAAAAAAAATTAGCTTTAGTGAAAATTTATTCTCTTGAGCTCAAATATAGTCGAGAGCAAGAGTTGAGTTGTAGTTTTACTTTTCTTTGAACGAAAAAGGTTGATTTTCAACTATTTTGTACTTAAGCAAAAAAAATCTTTAACTACGTTGAAAGCAATGTTTGAATTTCTATTCTATTTTTACTTCCACGAAAATCCTTCACTTAAGTGAAAATATCATAAAACTGCCATCATTCACCATAATGAACTATGTTTTCAATGTTTTATTCAAAATTGTCACAATGGGAATTGTGAAGGCAAATAGACGACAATAAAAATAAATTTTAAAAAATGTTTTATTTAGATATTAGAGTCACCATCATAATTTATTATTGAAAAACCGAAAATGAGAAACAATCTACGAACCAAATTTAAGATTCGGGAGTCGGTTACACATGGGGGAAGGTATTAGCACCTCCATAACGCACATCCTAAGACGATACCTTTAATCAAATAAGAAAAATGAGTGTGATTTTACAAAATGTTATTCTTTTCCAAAATAATAATAATAAAATACAATTAAAGACAAATAAAAGATGCAAATAAAATAAAAACAAATAAATAAAAAATAAACAAAGATGCAAAAATAAAATAAAATTAATAAGTAAATATATATATATATTTTAATTTTTTTGGCCCAACAAGGATTTACCTTACCCTAAGTATTTCCATAAAGTAAAATCAGGGATTACATAAATTTAAGAAAATCAGGAATCGTGTAGTTCTAATTTAAAATTTTATATTTTTTATTTTGAGGCCCCAACAAGGATTTACTTGCTCCTACATATTTTCATAAAGAAAAATTAAGGATAAAGTAGTTCTAATTTGAAAATTTATATTTTTTATTTTTAGACCCTAACAAGGATTTATCTTGTTCCTACATGTTTCCATAAAAGAAAATCAGGAATTACGTGGTTCTAATTTAAAAATTGTTTGATGAAATATTTGATATTTTTAATTTTGAAAGTTTTTTTTTTATTTTAACAAATTTATCTGAAATAAAACATTATTTATTGATTTACTAAAAATAGAAGATAATAATAATAATAATAATAATAATAAATGAACTAGATGCAAATAATAATGTTATGATGCAAAAACAAATAAGTGGGCCTGAAAATCCAAAATACACAAATCAGCTCAACTTTCTTATACAAAATGGACCAAACCCGATTTCATATTAATTTTCCATTGAGTGAGTCCAAAACGCTGCACCTCTACCTTCTTTATCTTGTGTTAAGTGTTCTGATGGGTTCAAATTTGGATAGTTTGATATTTTCTGGGTATTGGTTTTATGTGATTCTATGGCTCTGTTTAGTTCTTTTGGGTTATGATGGGTTCTAATGTGGTTTTGAGTTTTTGTTTGGCTTTGATTCTCTATTTGGAAGGATTTTGATAGGGTTTAGGATTCTGAATTCTTGTAGGGTTTAGGGTTTCTTTTGGCATATACTTTTCATTTGGAAGAGTTTTAAGAGGGTTTAGGATTTCTTTTGAGACTATGATAGTAGCAGCAATCTCTCAACATGTACGAGGATGTGCTTCAAGCAACAATCCCTTAGGTAAAAATTTACATTCAATCAATTTTATTCTAAAAATACTATACAAAAACAACAAACACTAAATATTGATATTGGTACAAATCAAAATGCAATCACGCAACAAACATGAATACAAGACAGAGCAACATAGTGCAAGTCCTATAGAAGCATAGAAAGCATACTAGTTGAAGACTCTCTTTTTTTTCTTTTTGTTTTCCTATGTATTTAACCTCCTAAATTATTTTTCTCAATAGGTTGTATAATTGGACTATTCTAGATTTTGAAATTTTTTCTGGATTGTATAATTAGACTATTTTGGACTTTGGAATTTTTCCTTGGATGTTCTTCTTACTTTCTATATTGTGTCTTTTTTTTTTCTTCTAAATTTTGGTGTGCCCTAGCATATGAAAAATTGGGTTGTGCCTCTCTTTTTAGATGAAAAATATGTATATTTGCAATTAAGCATAATAATTTCTTTAAAAATTGTCAGCTTATCTATTAAAATTTCCAATTAATTCATTAATTTTTAATTAATTCATTAATTTTAATTAATTTTTATGCATTGAAAATGGATAATTGGTAGACTAAAAAGTGAGAAGAAGTCAGAAAATCATAAAAATAAATGAATATAATAAAAGCTAAAATACTTTAAATTAATGAAAATAAAAGTGAGTAATTAACTAACACTGAGTGAAGAAAGTGGTATGCTGCTGCGTACACTAATTGGAGAGAGAAAATAAAATATAGAGGGATGAAAATAATAATTTTATTTTTTTCTTTCTAACACACGCCTAATGGGTTGGGGCCTCAACCAAACTGATCTCACAACTTTTATTTTTTATTTTTCTGAATGAACTCCTATTAAATTGGACCTCGGTCAAATCATTTTATTTTGCTAACTGAACCCTTAATGAATTGGGCTTCATTCAACCTTTCCTTTTTTTTTTTCTACAGTTTATTTTAATATGGACCAAAATTTCTTTTTTGTATGTTTTTTTATTAAAAAATTTCATAAAAATAAAATGAGTATAAAACTCTCTCTTTTTTATCAAGCATATAGATTTTATCAAGACATCTTTACAAACAATTTGTGAACATGATAAGAATTCACACAATTTAAAATAATAGGCACACAAGTTTGAACCAAATTTTAATCCCCACAACTAGGATCAAAAATAAAAAATCTAAAATCCAATCAACCATTATTCAACATAAAAAACAAATTTCAAGAATAGTAAACACGAGTTAAAGAAATAACTAATATGGAAAAGAAAAAGAAACAAATAACAAACTTTGTTAACTAAAAAATAGGACAAAAATATGACTGAGTCGTTCATATTATTTACAGAATAAAAAGGCTAAGTTTATACTTAGCTCTATAACTAAATTCCTAAAAAATAGTCAAGTATCCCATGTCTAACAATTTATTCCTAGTGGAAAAACAAAACAATAACTGAAACAAATAAAATAAAAGCATATAAATCAAAAATATTTTCTAAATTAAAAATCTTTGACTCAATCAACAATTTCTCCCTCAAACTACATGCTCCTTCCAACACTTTATCTCATAAAATTCAAGCATGCCTAGAGCACTCCGTAGACACTTGAAATCTTCAACCTTAAGAGACTTTGTTATGATATCAGCTAATTGATTATTATACTACAATAATTTAGCTCAATAACACCACCATTGCACAAATTTCTCAAGAATTGAAATCTGACATCAATATGTTTACTGCACAAATTTCTCAAGAATTGAAATCTGACATCAATATGTTTACTTCTTCCGTGCAAAACTACATTTTCGATAATTTAATTATAGAGCCGTTATCACAAAATATCACAGTAGTCCCAAATCGACAATAATCAAGATGCTTCAAAATTATTCTCAGCCAAACACACTCACAAGCACACAATATAGATGCTATAAATTTTGTTTTTGTTGTGGATAGTCTAACCACATGTTGTTTCTTTGAAACCCATGAAATTACACCACCAGCCAAAAGGAAAGCATAACCTGATGTGCTTTTCCTATCTTCAAGATCTCCTGCATAATCACTATCAGTGTAGGCAAATATTTTTTTCATTTATTCCAGTCTTGTAGAAAATTCCTAGATTTTGAGGGCCTTGTAAATATCTCAAAATTCGCTTTGTTGCAAAGAAGTGACTCTCTATTAGATGCTCCATAAAGTGACTAACTAAACTAACAACATATGCAATATATGGCCTTATAGTTGTAAGATACATAAGACTGCCTATAAGTTGTGTATATAAAGTACTATCAACCTCTGTCCCTTTATCATCTTTTAGTAACCTCGTGCCTAGAACAATAGGATTCTTTACTGGATTGTAATCAGACATATCAAATTTGTTCAACATATCCTTAATATATTTTTTCTGCCCATTGTAAATTCCAGTACACCTTTGCACAACTTCAATGCTTAAAAAATATCTTATCTTGCCCAAATCAGACATTGCAAATTTATTCATCATTGTAGTCTTAAATTTTTGAAACATCAACTCTCATCACTACCTGTGTATATAAGATCATTCACATAAACGCAAACAATTAAAATTTTACTTCCCTCCTTTTTCAAAAATAATGTATGCTCATATGAACATTTAAAAACAATTATTAGTTAAAAGATGAGACTCCAACTTATTGTACCAGGCTCTTGGAGCTTGTTTTAGTTCATACAAGGTCTTTTTGAGCTTGTATACTTGATGTTCACGTCCTTGACATATATATATCCTGTGGTTGCTCTAGATAGACATCCTCATTGATTTCTTCATGCAAGAAGGCTGATTTAATATCAAGCTGATAAATACTCCATCTTTTCTCTACTACAATTGCAATAACAGTTTTAATAGTTTTAAGATGAACTACCAGTGCAAAAACTCTCTATAATTTATGCCTTTCTCTTGAGTGTAGCATTTTGCTACAAGTCTAGCCTTGAATTTATCAATCTCTCCTGTCTCCTTCAATTTAGTCTTGAAAACCACTTGACACTAATAACTTTGGAATTTGATTATGGATTAACCAGCTGCCAAGTATCATTTCTTTGAATAACTTGGATTTTAGCATTCATTGCATTCCTCCAATGTTGACTATTTTATGCTTGATTGTATGTTATTGGATCTGCACCTGCAAACATGGAAAAATTCATGGCATCTTCCTCAGTTAGAGCATCACCTGTGACATAATCTCTCATCATGTTAGGGCTCTTCTAGTTCTCCCTTGAAACCGAAGGTTAGAAAGCTGTTGAAACAGAAAACTCAGGCACAGTTGAGGATGGGTTTGGTGTTGCTGCAGTAGAAATCATAGTTGCATCATGTTGAGTTTTCTCCTTAGTTGCTTAGGAATGCTCTCCCAAAGAGTTTAACTCACTTGTATCAAGTATGTTACTGGTTTTTGCTTCAGTCCAATTCCAGGCAGCATCTTCCTGAAATTTAACATCTCTAGTAATCAAAATTTTCTTCTTGATGGGATCATAAATTTTGTAAGCCTTAAATTCCTCGCTTACACCCAACAACACATATTTAGTGCTTTTGTTATCAAGTTTGCTCCCTTTCTGGTTATGTACATAAACATATCCAATACAGCCAAATGTCCTTAAGTAAGCAACAGACGGCTTGATTCCATTCCATGCCTCTTCAAGTGTGATATCTTTTACAACAAGAGTGAGACTTCTGTTCAGAACATGCATTGTCCACATTACAACATCTTGCCAAAATGCTTTAGGAACTCCTTTTTCTCCCAAGACACTTTGAACCATATTGATGATAGTTTGATTTTTTCTTTTCGTCACACCATTCTATTGTGGTGTATATGAAGTTGTGAGTTGTCTTCGAATGCCTTGTCCATTACAAAATTTAATAAACTCCTTGGGTAGGTACTCTCTCCCTCTGTCAGTATGTAACATTTAAATAGGAATACCAACTTATTTTTCAAATGGTGTTTTAAACTTCTTAGATGCATCAAACGTTTCACTTTTAACAAAAAGAAAATATACCCAAACTTCTTTGCTCGAATCATCAATAAAAGTATACCCAAACTTCTTTGCTCAAATCATCAATAAAAGTGAATATGTACCTTTTATTTCCATTTGAAGTAGGACTAATAGGACCACAAATGTCAGAGTGAATTAACTATAAGAGTTGAGAAACACGCTAATTACTTTGTCATGTGAAAGGGTCTCTTTAATGTTTTCTTTTGAGACAATGTTCACAAAGATGGGTCAATGACTTAAAAGAGGGAATTCCTTTCATCATATTAAACTCCAATAATTTTCAACCCACTATAGCTCAAATGCCCATAACCAGAGTGACAAACTTCTGCGAGTGGTACTGAACTAACCTAAAAACAAGGTTGAGAAACTCCAGATTTAACGTAGACAACAAACATACGATTAGTAGTCATAGAAGTTTAAAAATTAACCCCCTTTTCTCGAAACACTGTGCACTTATTTTGCTTCATGTTAACAATCAATCCTTTCTCTTGAAGTTGTCGCATGCTGAATAAATTATTTTTCAGTTTAGACACAAAGAAAACATCACTAACAAAATGCACAACTTCATTAAAGGTCTAACAGTACCCTTCCCAGCCACCTTTAGAGAATAATTATTTCCTACTTTCACTTCATCAGAAAAAGAAATATCAAAGAAAGAAAACCAATCTTTTCTACATGTCATGTGATTACTACAACTTGAGTCAATAAACCACATGTCTTTTGAATTTTATTTTTGTTCTGATGAAAGTTGTGCCATAAGTAACATCGCTTCCTCATTTCACTCAACATAATTTGCTTTACTGTCTTGCGATTTCTTCTGACATTCATATTCAAAGTGTCCAAAATTATGGTAGTGATAACACTCTATTGTCGTTTTGTCCACTTGTCTGCGTCCTCTACCTCTATCTCTTTCTTGTACAACTCCACCTCAAAAAACTCCTCTTCCATGTCCATGTTTAGCACCTATCTCATCTTGTGTAACTTTTAACACTTGCTGGTCTTGCACATTGTGACCATTCATCCGCTGCTCATGAACTAACAAGCTGCTTTGAAGTTCATCTATAGTCATGGTGTCCAAATCATATGATTCTTCAATAGAGCACACTACATAATTGTACCTTGAGGTCATTGTGCGGAGAATATTTTCAATGAGATTAAGATTAGATACCTATTCACTATACATCCTCATCTTATTTGCAACTATGAGAGTTCAAGCAAAATATTCATTAATTGATTCTCCGTTTTTCATCTGCAGAATCTCCCATTCACATTGGAGGGCTTGAAGTTGTGCTCACTTTACTCTAATAGTGTCCTGTATTTTTATTTTAAAGAATTCCATATCTCTTTCGACGTCTCCTTTTTCAATATTGTTTCAAACACAATTCGATCAATTACTTGAAATAAATAATCTTTTACTTTTATAAGATTTCAATATTCTTTCAACTTTAAGAAGTTCTCAATTAATATTGCTCAATTATCATAATGCTCATTTAATTTTAGAATTGCAAATTACACAAAATTACCATTTGTAACCATGATTGAAGTCTGTTGATTCTTGCTACAATAAGCTTTAACACTTGATATCAATTGTTAATTAAAAAGTAGATCTGAGTTATTCGTATTATTTATAGAAGAAAAAAAGCCAAATTTATAAACTTAATTCTATAATTGAATTCCTAAAAAATAGTCAAGTATGTCATGTCTAACAATTTACTCCTAGTAAGAAAACAGGAAAATAAGTGAAACAAATAAAATAAAAACATATCCAAGATTTTCTAAATTAAAAAACTTTGACTCAGTCGACAAACTTTGCATGCATTTTCATTATATGTTAGGAAGTTCTATCAAAAAACAATGTAAAATACTCAGGTTGATATTGCTACCTATTTCAAATACATATTGTTATAAATCAATGGAAATATTGTGAGAAGCGAAAAAATTATATATACTTTCACTCTTTCATCTTTACATTATTCTAAACAAGTATAGGTGTGTGGGTGTAAAAAGAAATGGTCCGCTTTTGTAGTTCTCTTCTTTCTATATTCTTTTCCATTGATTTGTTCTTCTTCTTCCTATATTCTTTTTCATTGATATGTTTGTTTTTATTTATTTATTTTTTTTCGTTTGTGTCTTACAAAAGATTTCATTTCCCACACACACAAAAATAATGCGAATAAATCAATAATTACTAATAAAAGTTATTATTATTTTAATAAATATCGGAATGGTATAACAATGAGGAGTGTACACGAAAACATCTTTTCCTAAACAAAATTTACTAAATAAAATGAAGTGTCTTTCAAAATTTATTTCTGCCTTTATACATAATTTAAGGCTGTTAGATGTTTTCCAACTAAATTCTAAACTTTGGAATGTAGCAATATATCATTAAAATAATCATCTTGTCAACATTATTTTATTAAATACTGATCATTATTTATTAATTTCTATATTTCCTAAACCAATGATTCGTTCCTTGTAGGCACAAGTGTTGTTTCTATAATAATTTTCTTTATCGCCCACCAAAATGTCGTGGCGCTGGTTGCTTCATGAATGAGTCAAGATTATGTTCCTTACTAAGGGTTTCAAATGAAAATTGAAAAGGTATATAAACCGAAAATAGAAAGTGTCAGCGAATATCTATTTAAAAAATAAGTAGAAAGTATTTCTTACATAAAAATACTACCACTGTTTTAATTTTGAGAAAAAAAAATATTTTCTTAAATATAAATAAGTTTTAGTTTTAGTTACTTTAAATTCATTTAATGATACTTATCAACTCAATTTTAGCTAAGAAAAATATTTTTAAAAAAAATGTAAGGAGAGAAATAAAGATGAGTGTGAAGTTAATATCCATTTCTCTCTTAACAAAGGCAAGATCATTTTATATGCTAAAGCAATTAAAAGCAAACCATTAAATAACCAATCAATACTCAATCTGACCTCCGAAGGATTGAGATACCAATGGATAAATTTCTAAATTAAATTGTTCATGCAAATAATTCATTGAATATTATATCTTCTGCTTCTAAATTGATTCCTATTCTAAACAAAATTAGAAATTTTAATAAAAAAAAAATAAAAATACAAAACGACATATTATTCGAGCACTCATTTATATAAAATGTATTAAAGATACGGTCGAATGTTGGAAAATTTAAGGTCGAGGGTGTCACATCACTAAATGTAAATTTCGATTAATTACATGTAGCATTTTGTTGTTTGCACAGGATGGCAAAAACCACTCCAAGGTCAAGAAAAAAAAAAACATGAATGAGTGTACATGAGGATGTCAGTATCCAACAACAAATTAACATGGAATGACTCCACCAAAACAATAACTTATGCATACTATAAATTATCATAGTAAACATCACAACAAGGTAAATGGGTATTTGAATTTGTCACACGGTAAGACAATATATATAGATCAGGTAAATCACATCATAATTTCACCAACCAAACAATGTAAATTGATAGACATATGAAGCTATTTTCTCCTATCCAACAGTCTCCATGCCGGAACAGGATTCACGTGAGCTCGCTGCACACTGATGGTCAAAGCCTACAACATAGTACAACACTGATTGGTTTTCTTGGCTTGTTTGTAGAACATCTGTTTCAAACGCCAACATCAGATTTTGAGTCAGTAAAACTAACTAGAGGAAAAAATTATGCATTGATGATTAACACAGTTATCTTCCAAGGAAACAACCAAACATAGTGCATAAACAAATCATATTCCATGCCCAGGAAACAACCACAAAGCTAACATATTCATATTAAGACCAAAAAACACCACCTTTACATCAACTAAGATTCTGAAATTAAATTAATCGATATCTTAATATTCAAAGGATTAAAATGGCCATTTTTCTCTCTTTCAGAAACCAATGTAACATCTCAAATATTTTAAGGCACCAAAATGGTGTTTCATTCAATAATTAAATATGAAATAAATAACCAAAAAGCAAAGATTGAAATCATTACAAGCATAAATAATCCCAGCCTTATAAGTTTACTACTTTATAAAGTATATATACTCTTTGCAAGAAATGATTGAAACAAAGGCGAAAAAGGAAAAAACGATTAAAGAACCTTTTGTATTTCAATTTTGTGCAGTTTCCTAGAGCCAAAAAAGAATGAGGAAAAAATATATCAAAAATAGACTGTAAAATTATACAAAAAGAACAAGTGAAGAAATAAAAGTTCATCTCGAGATTGTGCTGACTTAGGGTCTGGATGAACTTCTCCATATGTGCTTTCAAGAGAAAAAAATTAAAAAAATGAAAAAAGAAATAAGTCTCTCAATTAAATAAATTAGTTTATTCATAAATTAAGATGCACAAACTCTTCGGTCCCAAAATATAATATTTTTTTTACTTTTGCATAAGCTAAACTTTAGTTTGTGAAGAAGCTTATTTTATTTTTCTTATTTTCTAGCTCAACCAGCACTTGTGAAAATTTTATCCTAGCAGAACCTTAGTTACAATAAAAAGATATTGATTATAAAAGTAAAAGAAAAAAACACAGCCTCACCAAGAGCCTACTCTTCCTTCTAATACACACACTAGCGACACAAGTTCCCACAATTTTATTATGCTAAAATAATATCATTAAAAAACAAAAAAACGGATAACTTAGTAAGAGTGGCTTCAAAAGGATTGTGCGGTGAGATTAAAATATTTGATAGTGTGAAAAAATCATGTTCCCTTCTAAATTATTGAAAGTAGTAGTTGCTTTTGTGTGAAGATGGTATAAAATTATTTTTTGGTAGAGGTTGTACGGTTAATTTGTATTTTCATCAAATAATGATTTTTTTAATTTGTAAACGATACAAAAGCCTAATAAAAAATAACACCAAAAAGGATTAAATAAAACGTATCCCCTCTATAGAATGGTAAAAACACGCCACTCAATCTTCATTAGGCAGGCGTGACAATAGTGTTTTAAGACAAAAATGCACATCCTAAGAAATATTTAGAACACCATAACCTTGCCAATAATCTTATTAGCAGCAACCGTCAGTTTGCAACAAGAATGCAGAGCAGGTTGGACATGTCAACCCACTAACTCGTATAGGCATGTCCAGCATAACTCAATAGGTTTTTTAACCATCCATAGACCTATAAAATTGTTTGTATAGAATATGACTAAATATTTACATTCACTATTTCATACAATAGTAGGACATCTTAGTACATCTTTTGTTGATAGTTGATAATTGATTACACGAAAAGATTTATCAATTCGTGGGTGAGTTCAGCGATCAAGTTGTACTGTAATCAATTATGAATGATTCGAACTTTCACACTCATATACTTATAGGTCTACATTTTATTTTGTATTATACTTCTTTTTTTCTCACTATGTATTTTTATTTACTTGCAATAAATATGAAATCCTTATTTTTAAAATTTTTCCTTTGACTGTTTTAACATCATTCTAAAGATTTGGATTTGGGAAGAAAAAGTTGTCAATGACCTTGTTGAAGTTTTTTTCTAATTGTTTTTTTTCACAAGCCCGTGCCAGCCTGCAGTTATGTGGGATGGCCCAGGCGAAGATCAGCCCACTTCGGCCCCTTTTTTGGCTGGCCAAAACAAACTGGGTTGGCCTGTATTCTCACCCTAACCAAAGCACATTCTAATGTACATAGACTCCAAAAGCCAAAAACGTGGATGTGTACAGTGTATTGTATAAAACAAAGTCCCAAATTGACATGTTGTTTATCACACATGATCCATATTAATGCATTTTGTATGATCGTCCAATGAAAAAGCATATCTAAAAGTTTTGCAGCAAGCAAAGAGATTAATCACAAAGCTACATAATACATTCATCATGCACACATGCTCAATTTTGACCATAACCATATAGACCAGAGAAAAAAATGTCAGACAATAATAGATGCCTGACTGTATGTAGCATTGCTGTACTAGTCCCAAATGCAAAGTTGTATAACAGAAGTTGTTTAGATGTACCTGGGATGCGGTACTCAGATCAGAACTCTTCTCAACTAAACTATCCAGCTTCTCCCCTCTAGCCAGCACACTATCAATGGTCTTATGCTGTTCATAAACAGAAAGAAATCATACGGTGAAACAAACCTACACGCCAGAAAACCACAGAATCTAAAAACGCCTATTGTGTAGGAAGAAATTAACAAAACCCCTCAACCCAACTAGAATGCCCAATTCTCGACTACCCATTTATTGTAACATAACCAAGTAAATGCAAATCAATAAGAAACAGCAACAAACCTGGAAGAAATAAACTAATAGCAACTAAATTATTGATGACTCACAGACAGACATAATGCAATATCGAGAGTATCATACCACAATGCTATAAAGGGACAAATTCCCATTACTTCGTTGCATTTGGGTTCATTAAAATGATGCTTAACTCGAATGCTGCTGGTATTGTAATCTAAAGCTAAAAGTATTTGGGAACCAACGCCAAATTATCAAACGAATTTCAAACAAAAATTACAAACATATAAATATCATGTTTAAAATAGAACACTACATGACAAAATATCTCAAGTAACATTGGAAAGCAAAAGACGCAGGGAATCAGTATACTGTTTGGAAAAAATATAAAACAATGTATGCTTACAAGGATGATTTTTGTTTCATCTAACTCCCTCTGGATTTTCAACAACTTGTCAGCCTCTGCTGGATCCTGATGATTTGACAGGAACAGATAAAAGGGGGGTTGAGGCATAAGTAATTCTGTATAAAGGTTAGCAAAATGTAACAATCTTACACTGAAAAAAAAAATAAACAAAAAATAAAAACTCCTTTTACATGCCTGGAATTTTGTCAGAGCCTCATTCAAATAGGGCCAAGGTTGAGTACTGTCTTCCTGTACAGTTCTCCATGACTCACCAAAAGCTTTTTGATATTCATCTATCACCTGCATTTTTACAGTTACAGTAAGCTCTTCCTGGAGAATCTCCACAAATTAAATAAATAAAACACAAAATCCCTTACACAATTATAACATCCTCAGCACAGTTATCATGTCTCATCCTAACAAAGGAAGCAGCAACAATCCGTAAATACAACATAACACTGAACCGAGACACGGTGCTCTGATTCTCACCTGGTTTAGAAGAGAAAAGGCACTTCGAATCGGATAATGATCATCCATAAATCCCAACGCGCAAAGACCATTTCTGTTGTAGGTGTGCACCTTATACTCTGCAATCAAAAAAATAAAATAAAATAAAATAGAATAAACGTTTTCAATCATCCACAATTGGACAAAAAACAAAAATCGAACCCTCCAGAAAATCAAAGAAATCACCGCAGATCAAAGAACATGGTTATATTCTATAAAAAAAATAGGATTTCTATTATTCTAAAAAGGAGCAAAGAGGGGAAATGATGATAGACGGAATCCGGATCAACAAAAACGACAGCGCAACAACCGAAACGCGGTGTCGGTAAAGAAGAAGGTGGGAAAAGCAAGAAACCCTAAGAAACGGAATCTAAGGGAAAAGAACCTTCGTGTTGTACGGATTGGCGTTGGCCTTGAGGGGTGCGTTTGGCGACGGTTCGACCGACAAAGACGATGAACTCCTTGACGCTGTGGCGTTGGAAATAGCCGAAGTGGCTAACGTCGGAAGCGTTCGCGAGAATCACGGGATCGGAACCTTCACCTGTGCATTTAAGCACCAACAACGCTGTGATCTTCATCGTTTTCTCTCTCTCGCTCTAGATTTTCTCTCTCCGTGTAATAAACTGTAACAGTACAAAGAGAACGGAAGAGAAGAAAACAGATCGGAAACCGAATAATGTGTCTCTATTACGCAAAATATTGACATCTGTACTCGCATAATTTTATTTATACATAAGAGTAATCTACACCGTTTTATTTAATATTTAAAGAGAATGTATATTTTTTAAATTATTTATTTATATAAATAATAAAATTATATATTCTTTATTTTGTTAGTAACAATAATAATTGTTTGTTTGCAATATAAAAGTCAAAGAAAGCGGTTAATTTTGTGATTATCGTAACAACAATAGAAATAATAAAATTATATATATTTCAACGTAATGAAAAATATTTTTTTTACTGATGTTAAATGTTTGATTATGTAAGAAAGCTTCAAAACTAATCTATTTGAAAATTGATGCTTTTTGGTAGTGGAGAATTGGCATTTTGAAAGTTGAATTGGAATTGATAAGATAATATTTTGACACAGTTCAAATTATAAAAGTTGGTTGTGACAACAGTGGAGCATAACATTCCACTTTGCTTCCACCTTCCCCCTTACAAAACACTTTCTTTCTTTTTGGTTTCTTCATTTTTCATCGACTCAAGCAACCACAACCTAACATCATTTCTAGATTATTTAATATCATGGCACCTTCAGATTCAGCAGTGTCCAGATTCAGGTGAAACGGGGTGCTGCAAGTTTGATTATAACTTCTTTCTATTTTAGAAGAAAAAGTTTATATTTAATAAATAGAAGAAAATATTATATCTATTTTTGTATTCATGTGTGATGAATATAAAATTTATATTTCGTTCTCATTCTCATGTTTTTAAAATAATACGAAAACGAACGGATGCAATTTCTATTTTCCTTTTTTATTCAATTTTGACATTTGATTATATTTTCGTATTTAATTTAAATAAGTAATATTTGATTCTATATTACTCGTAATTATTTAGTAAGTGTTCTTCCATCACATAAGAATGAATTCGAATAATAGTTTTTTCATTCTTAATTTATATTCAGAAAGTTTGAGAACAATGCTGAAACATTATTTAATATCCTCGACCACACAAGTTGCAAATATTATAGTCCCCAACAAAGATAACACCACCCACCAATCACATCACAATTTTCAAATCTCACAATTTTCCTACCAAATCTTAAACTTGAATATGTTTAAAACAAGACTATGCCTACACCAATATTCCAATATGTATTCCCTCCTGTAAAGTCCAAAACATGAAGCTAAACAAATAACATCAAAAATTATTTTTTTATTTCCAGAAAGTCTGAAGAGAAATACCATATAATAATAATAATAATAATAATAATAATAATAATAATAATAATAATAATAATAATAATCCCGAAATATTACAAAAAAATCTCTCAATTTTCCTAATAGGATACAAAAAGAAACCTCAGAAAAATTGTTCACAAAAAAGACGAAGGAAACGAATGTGTAACAAGCAAATTGAAAATCATAATCTCATCTATGTGCAGTGACTAGGGTTTCAATAAAACGCAAGCCATCAAATTTTGGAGCGAACGTCTCCGTTAAAGTAGATTTCTGCGACCAAGTGTTCTCGCAGATTCTCCTCTCATCCTGGAAAAAAAAACCGCCAAACTCAGAAAATTACCTTTATTCACAAAATAATAATTCATTTTTATTTTGGGCATTGAAAATGGCGAAACGTTTTCGGAACCTGATGGGAGGAGAAGGAAAGTGAGACAGCGGTGGCGGATGCAGCGGCGGCGGCGACCAGGAGGCTGGACTTCTTCATGGAGAGTGTTGGGTATGGAAGGGGAAAAATGAAGACGAAAATTTAGGGAAAATGTAGAGTGGAGAAAGAGAGAAAAAAAAAATGGAGTTTTGGTTTCTCAGGAGAAGGTTCGACGTGTATATATATATATATATATATATATATATATATATATATATATATATATATATTGATTGGAAGTCTCGAAGGTGGTTGTGGTGGTAATCAAGCACACTCAATTATTATTTGAAAATTAATAAAATAGTGTAGGTAATAAATAAATGAAAACTAAAATTATGTAATAATTGTATAATAAAATAGAACATACACCTAAAATATTATAAACCTCTATATACTATTATTATATTAAAATAGAACATACCTTTCTCTGATTTTTTTCTCGAACTTACTTATTTGCCCTTTTCCTACCAACTTCTTGTGTTCCTCTCCCGTTTTCTTTTTGTTACAAGTTTTTTTTGTTACAGTGTTCATTTGGAAAACTCGGGTATCACGTTTGTTTTTGTTTGTACGCTATTTTAGCAGTGTTATGGCTGGTTGTTTGTTCTAATCGCTTCTTAATATTTTTAAAGCTTTCAAAATAATTGAAGTTTCATGCTCGCTAAAAGGTGATGTGTTTGTTTAAATAATATCTGTCTTATGTTTATTATTTACGTCACTTTTTTAAGGATATATATGCATCGCGTTAAACTCGTCTTTGATTGTAATTAATTTTACGCTTTTGTTTTTATGCATAAAGAATTTTACATTGTTGAATAGTTGAAAAACATATGTTAGGGTCGAGCATGGAAATTTTTTATTTATTTTTACTAAAGTTTAAAAATTTTGGATGGGTTGGAATTGGATTATTAGATTTATTATATCATGCGAAAAAGAAATTCCTACTGAAGTGATATAATTAATATGTTTTTCTTATCATAACATGAAAGGGTTTTGTTACTGGTTCTACAAAAGCTGCCACTTTGATTTAATGAAATATCAATCGGATATTAATATTTATTCTGAAAGATGTAACTTCGTCTTTAGGCCAAAAGCAATAAATGATGTAACCTATTTTCAGGGTTTAGAATTTAATTGTAAAAACTCTTTTTATATATTTTATGTCTTTATATTTAAAATAATAAATTATTTATTTGTGTTATAATTGGGATGATTATGCTTGATATCAAAGTTATATATATATATATATATTTAAAATATTTTTAATTACGTGTTAATACATCACTATTGTTTTGTCCAACCATCAATTCTACGGATAGCTAATTCATACTTATAATAACCATTGCTTAAATATTTTAAGGTGGAGGTAGCACCAGGTTTCTTAATTCATTATTCCTAATTAGTTGGATCTAAATCTTCAATTACTTGGCAAAGACAATTGCTTTCTGCACTCCTACATTTGCTTCCTGCATCTATCACCTTTTTAAAATGTTATTCTTACCCTTGACATATTATTGAAAGGAAGGAATTGGTGTCGTGGGTAAGGTTCAGAGTTCAGCGTTATCGTGGTCTGTGATGGTGTGACGCAGACTTCTTTGGCAAGCGGTGTTGTGGGTGAGTGAAGATGAGTGTGTTTTGATTGATTTTGTATGGGTAGGTACAGATTTCATTTAAGTTATTTGCGAAAATTGATTTCCTTTCGAAAAACAAAATCCGAAACTAATTAAGGGTGCGAGAAATGACTTTCGAAAAAGATTTTTAGAAAGTCAAATTTAGCTTTTGGATAATATTTTTCAGAAGTCAAATTTAGTTTTTGGAAAATATTTTTCGAAATGTAAATTTGGTGTTCAAAAAACGTTTTTTGAAAAAAGCTTTTAAAAGTCAATTTTACATTTTGGAAAATGTTTGCTAAAACTACTGGCACCTCCAAAATTCATTCCAGAAAACTAAATCTGAAAGTATTTTTACACCTCTAATATTTATTTCGGAATACAAATTACAAAAGCCATTTTTATATCTCCAAGAGTAATTCTGGTATTTTAAAAAAATAAGATAGGATACAGGAGGCAAATGAGGGGTGCAGGAAGCAATTGCCCTTACCAAATCTCCCAAACATGTCCAACCCAACACTGGCTATGAACAAATGTCCAGTGTTTGGGAAAGTTTTCATTTTTGGCAATATGTTGTGATGACAGGTGGACGAATTATTTTCGTTGCTTTATTTATTTTTCTTTGGGGCTTTTAGAAGCTTCTTTCACTTGCTGCTTCAAGGTTAATTTCGGTTGTTTCATTTTAAGTAGGTTAAAAGAAAGTCACTTAGATGCGTTTTTGCTTGCTTTATTCTAAGTGGTTTTGACCATTATCAAGCTGAACATTTCTTAGATGGGTTTTTGTACTTGTAATCACAATGGATCTCATGTACTCTTTATGCATGTCAAGTGATTATGGATCTCAAGTCTGCAAATTCTACCTTTTAGCTGGATTTTCATGCATGATGGCAAGAACAGAATGAAAACATAAACTCACAACCTCATGCGGTTTCTTGAGGAAATCAGTTCAAGGCTATCTAAGTTGGAATTATACTGCTACAATTTTGACAAATCTGTTAGCATATAATTAGGTTGTCAAATTTGCTTAATTATAGTCTAATTATATTTTTGTATTTGTTGTATATAAACTGATTATTATAATAAAAGGAGAAAATAGATTATTTTCTTTCAAAATCAATAAGCAATACGGTCTGATTTAAATATAATGATCATGAAGAGGTGGATTCAAAACTCAAATCTCTTGACAAACACCTTCAGGAAGTAAGTTCTATGTTTAATTGATATAATTTGCAATGTCGAAGTATACTAATTATAAAATTGAGCTTAGAGTAGTCCTTTATGAACATCGCTAACATGTTGCATGAAGCTGTTCAGTTTTTTGTTGGCTACATATTCTTTGAGAGTAGACATAATTTGACATGTATTTATTTTCTTGTGTTGTGCAAATTTTTAGAGACAATGAAGAGCTGGATGAGACTAAAAAGAATTAGTCAAGCTTCAACTTGTTCGTAAAAAATCATCTTCCTCATGCCATTCACAGTCGAATGAGAAGAGATCCAAGAAGAACTAGTAATGATATTTTTCCTGTATGGTGTATGATGGTGAGAGTGCATGAGCATATTATCCATCACAACAACCTTCTCATACTACTCAAGGTGGATGTCCTCCAGCTAGTGCTATGACTGAGAGGTCTAGCCAGCCACATTTTATTCATATTCATCCCTACAACGAACCGATTGAGAAATTTGTGAGCATGGGATTTTGAGGAGATCACGTGGTAAGCATGGTCCAGAGGATGCAAGATACTGAGCATCGTATAGATTTTTAACTCTCTACTTCACTGATTGAACGTCCATAATCCCCAGATGTACGTTTTACCGTTTGAAAAATGGTGTGTGCGCCTAATTCGGTTCGAACAATGTTATTCAGCATGTGTTGTATGAACTAGATTGTCAAAGGACCGGGATGTACTGTTCAAACTCTCCTAAAGAAAAGATCAATCAAATGGTTAAATATTAGATTTAATTATCTTAATGGTTTTATGTTATTCTTTTAGTTTGAGCTCTATATACAGACATCATTATTAGTGTAGATTGTACACTTCCAACTTGTTAGACTTTGTGTATAGAATTTTCTAGTATTAGTAAAATATTTTTTTTAATTGTTATTATTGTATTTTCCTGTTTATTATTGTTAAAAACTTAATTATTGATGTCGTTTGGAAGAATAAGAAAAGAAAAGTTAAGAAGTTGAAGATATATAAAAAAAAATGTTTTTAAGAGAGAATAACTTTGGATTATGAGAATCAAGATCAAGACAATTTTGACATAATAAGGATGTGATGTAAATAAAGGGTGAGACAAACATACTAGTGTTTATATCTTGAGAGAAAAAGGTTGACATGATCAATAAGGTTATAAGCATCAAAATTTGTGTCTTGGTGAGAAGAATTGAAAGAAGTTATTCAAGAAGTGGAAGAAATTTAAGTCATTGTATATGTCTAAGTCTTCAATTCAAAACTTAAATGACCTCCAATTAGAGCATTCAAAATTGAGTTCCTTTGTTTACAATGAAAGATGTGTTTTATAAGCCTTAATCAAAGTTGTTTTGTTATCCTCCAAATTTTAACTAATATTATCTAATCCTTAATGTTTGCATCTTCCTCAATCGATTTCAAATACAACAACTCTTGTAATTTTTGCTTAAGATAGGTAGTTTTATTGAATCCATTTGTTAATGATTAGCATATCCTATAATTAACCCATTAGATAAGGTACATTTCTTCTTTTATAGGAGATCAGACTAACTGACATATATGAAACAACAATTATATTCATTCAGGATGACAAAGTCAAGAATAATGGTGGAGTAACTAATAGATTTCAATAAAATTCTAAACAATTCAAAGAATATTTTAGGTGAAGCTTGTGGATGAGGATAAGATTTTACTTTTTTTAGTGTTTTGCATAAAATGTATGAACATTTTAAAGATGATTTAGCATTCCAGAAGGAAAGCAATTACTCTTAAGAAGGTGGAAACCTCAATAAAAAATAAAGAACTTTAGAAGTTTAAAAATTTAAGGAGAGAATAATGGGTTGCCGCTGAATGAGTCAAAGAAAAAGAAAAGGAATTTAAAGAAAAGAAGACAAAATAATACTTTCTTGTACAATGTATTTTTTAATTTATTATAGCCTAAATATGATTGTTTCAAATCATATATAATACTATAAAAGAAAAATAAAATATGCATAAATTGAATAATAGGTTGGTTAAAAAATAATAGAACTTAAAAAGAATCAAGAAAGTTAATTAGTCAACTATGTAATATCACCATAGAAATAAGAGTTACCAAGAAATTTATGAAAAATCTTGACAAGAGTAAAGGGTTATCAATCATTTATGCAAACCTAAAATAAAACATCAAAGTACAATAACTATCATTTATATATTTATATGAGAAATCTAACATTTATAGAATGAATGTCCAAAAATAAAGTTTGGTTACAAAAGAAAGTTTATTTATCAACTTTATGGATATCTCTTATGTAAATATAATCTTCCATCTTCACATGCAAAAATTATCTATATTTACCAATATATAATGATCAACTAACTAAAATATCCAGGAAAAATTATAATGTCAAAAATAACCTAATCTAGAAGGTTAAATTTCACTCTTTTTTTTTTTTCGAAAAGCAAATTTAACTTTCGAAATAATTTGTTTTGGAAATTAAAAGTAATTTAACCTTCTCAAATGTCTATTCCAAAAAAGAAATTTAGCTTTTAAAATAAGCTATTCTAAAAATTAAATTTCATTTCCAAGATTAGCCTATTTCAAAATACCGATTTAGGTTCTAAAATACAATAAAAAAATGTGTGCTGTGAAATTCATTTTGTACTTCCTCTAAAACTTTACTTTTAACAACAAAACAATTTTCAGATTCTATAATATGATAATTTTCTGAATTACAAAATACGGAATACAAACTTACAACCACTCAACTCAAACTTATCTCCAACAAAAACCTTCCACTAACACCTCGCCACCACTATCACTATTCTATCACTGACAACCACGACCAAACACGACTAACCATCCACCTACAGCGGCCAAACTATACCACCACAACAACAACTTCATTCACGCACCTCATTTCACTATTCAAAACCTATTCATTCACGCACCTTATTTCACTATTCAAAACCTATACATAATTCTTGATAAGGGTATTTTTTTTATCTTTTCAAAATGGAGGGTTAAGAAATTCAAAATGTAAGGAGGTGCATGAAGAATGTATGGAGGTGGAGGAAGAAGCCGTCTTCTTTTCAAATTCCTATTGATCTACCCGTGCATCTAGGTCGCATTTTGTGTAATTTAACTTTTTTTTATTTTATATTTTGATATGTTTTTCCCTGATACGATTCAAGGTTGATTCTTCCACGAATGAGTATTTATCTCTTCCTAAATACACTTTTATTTACAATTCTTCTCTTATTATGTATTCTTTTGCTCTTTCTAGTTGTATAAATCACAATATAGTGTGGTAATTACTGATAAATTCTTAAAGATAATGCTTAATAACGCTTCTTTCATGTTCTTAACCATATCTTACTAGATTAATTTAAAATACATATTATGTTTATATTAATAAACATTTGAATGGAGCAAGTCACTAATTTAGAGATTATGATAAATGTTAACTAAAACTATAAAATATTTCAGCACTTCCAGTATTCAAACATTAATAAATTAGTACAGTATACTACGAATTATAGTAAAAATGTAAAAGCAAATATTGAATTCTATGATAACATTAATAAATATTTTTTTTCATCCTAAAAAAATGTAAAATTTAAACTTTGAAATAGATAAATGAGGAAGAAGAAAGAATGAAAATCTAATTATCTATAATGATATCAAAATTATCATGTAAGAGCATATTTCAATGGTTTTCATGTATGCCAATCTTTTACTGATAAACAAGTTTAACAAGAAAAATAGAAACTTTGTTTTTTCAACTCTTGAATGAAAGGGTGCAAAAAGGAATTCTATTCACATTATGACAATGAACCGTGTGTTGGTTACCATTTCTTATGCTCAATTTGTCCCTATTTTTATGGACCATTCAACTTATTGTTACTTTAACTTCTTGATAACTTGAGATTGTTTTATAATATATAGTTGTTTCAAATCGATTGTTTATTTTAATTCGAGTCATCGTTGCTTTAACTTGTTGATAACTTCAGATAGTTTTATAATATATAGTTGTTTAAATGGATTGTTGTTGTTTTTATTTTTTGAATCTTATAATAAATATTTTAATTTATAAAATCATTCTGTTTCTATGATTATCAAAATAAGTATTTAATTTATTTTTTAGATCTTATAACTGATATCGTGTGTGTGTGTGTGTCTATATATATATATATATATATATATATATATATATATATATATATA
>Ga0209489_101031_pt1 | contig 56562 bp, 28 predicted proteins | sample SiratrowhiteBW_FD_187527 | JGI IMG/M metagenome (GOLD analysis project Ga0209489, IMG submission 187527) | Root nodule microbial communities of legume samples collected from California, USA - Siratro white BW (SPAdes) (version 2) | ecosystem: Host-associated > Plants > Roots > Nodule | place... | reverse complement strand
TTTTTATTTTTTTTTTTTTTTTTTTTTTTTTTTTTTCAAATCCCAGTCCACAGATTTTGTTTTCCATGGTGCACTGCAATGCTGCACATGATTTTATTAACTGTTGGATAAATCTTAATAAACCTCACTCAAAATAAAATAGTTGAGGGAGTACTGGGTTAATTATTGGATCCTCAATTATTAGATGTACTTGTGGTTCAAAATAAATTAATCCATTCTCTTTTCTTGGTCAAGCCATACATTTATGAAATAATTAATTCTGACTTCATGAGAAAGTTTAAGATGACTGGAAAATAAATGAAGTGAAAATAATTAGTTATTTGACTAAAATTTAATAGCATCAAATTAGTTTTTTGCATATAATTTTTTTTGTGGATGAAAAACTTATATTTGCTTAGTGTCGGCCTCCTTTATTTGAAAATTATGTTGGTATGTACATTAATTACGTATTTATTGTAATATTTACAATCAACCGCCTACACATAGCAGGATTTAAAGTATTTTCTATTTGAAAAACAATGTACAAGGAGATAATCATAATTCAAAATATTGCGAGATAAGAAATAGATAATTCTTGGGAATATTTTGAAAATAATGGCTCAATACTTCTTGATGATAATTTTTTCAAATTTATTTCAGCATTTAAACATTATGAATCTTGCTCTATTTTTAAGTTAATATGATAATGGTTTTGCTATATTTACGTGAATAGCGAATCATATTTTATCATTTAAAACTAATTTGTTGATTAAATTCATATATAAACAAACAAGAGACTGTGTTGTGTCATCTCTAAAAAATATTATTAAACTAAAAACTTTAGAACTGAGAGAAAAAGTTATTAAAGCAAAAATAATTATCTAACTATTTGTACGCTAATTCTATTTTATTTTATTTTCTTGCTAATATTAATTACTTATTCTTACATTTTTATAATTAATTGTTTAACCATATCTTGTACTGGTTTGGATTTCTTTTCATGAACATTTATATGTGAAAAAGTGGTCAAATAGATCAATCTTGCCAATAAGATAAAATAAATTTATCTACCTCATTTTTATAAATGTCTTCTTTACATTGTGTAAAAGTTGTGGTATGTATATTGATATTAAATATACAAAAATGATTTTCGTAAGGATATGTTAGTATGCTTGTTTACATGGACTCTTTTTTCAAAGTAAAAATTATACGTGTCAGCCTATATTGCATGATTAAGATAGCTTTTACTTTTAATAAGAGACTATTTTTTTACAATGATAAACTTTACTATTACTTCTTATTGTTTATCAACATCTATCCATAAAACAAAACACATAAATAAGAAAAATAAATAAAACAAAACAATTTGCTCTGAACAAACAGAGCAATATAACATTGTGGATTATGAAAAAAAGTTGATTTAAAAAAGTTAATAGAAAAAAAATACGACACAACTAATTGAAATTAAAAACAATTAATATTTTTTTAATTGCTGCGAAAATTAAAATAGTCTAATTTATAATTGAATATTTATATAAGAGTTGAAAATATACACTTGGCTCAAAATTTAAAGTGTGTTTTTAAATGAAACAATTATATTAACAAAGACTTAGACCAATTCTCACTTTTTCCTTTATTTTCTTAACATATTATCGACCTAATAAAAAATTAGGTCCATCATCATTAACTGCTAATAATTCGCTTTGTACCACTTGATAATGCACGCTATTTTTATTCAAACAAATTATATCACGTTTTTTTTATAATAATTGCGACATGGTTATTTTTTATTTACGTATAGGAGAGAATTTAAAGTTAAAGATGGAATATTTCTTCGTATACTCCATAGCTTTATTGTGACATTTAGAATTTTAAGTTTGGGCAATTCTCTCACCTTCATGGATTGTTTGCCCATGATACTTACCCTTCTTTCTTTTTCTTCTCACTACCTTACTTTCTTTTAAGAAAAAAATAAATAAAGATAGAGTGGATGCAAATGTGACCACAGAGAAAAATGAAAAGGAAATAACATTGTGAGGTTGTTTCATTATGAAAAAAAGAGAATAAAAATAAATTAATTAACTGATCATTTTATAAAAAAATACAACGCATATATGTAAACCACTGAAAAATAAATAAATACAATCAAAATATAGAAAACCTTTGTGAAAAATTATAAAAACCTAGTTGATTACCAATTAGGTTTTAGCAAACAAATGAATGAAATCAAATATAATTTTCACATAATTGATTGAAGACAAACATAACAAATTATCATCAAATTATAACAAATTATCATTGCTTGAAGAAGATTGTTCTCTATACAATTGTTTCCACGCAAACATAAAATCAACACAATATAACTGCTGTGTATTGTAAATTGTAAGAGAGAGGTGGCGATTTTGCAACACACAATGGAATCAGTTTCTTTTGTGTATCGTAAAGTAATGGCTCCTTTTCTTAATTTATTATACAGATGGGAAAGTAGTCTTAGTAAAAAAATATAAAGAAAAACACCGGTACGAAGATGAAATACGTAGTGTCAATAAGATGGGCCTCATAGAGCCTATGTTTCTTATTATGGGCCTACAATCGATTAACCCAAGCCTCTCCGGCCTGCTTTTAGTGTAGTGGAGGCCTTAGTTTTTGGACTTTTCAAATCTCTCATCTACACGCAAGTAAATAAGCCATGAAATTTCAAGATTTACCAACTCTAGAAGATCAAATTGAAAGAAAAGTTGAATATTTAAGAAAGGATTTTCAACACTTTCGCCCATTTTTTTAATTGAAATTTTTATTTTATTTGTACCTGTATTCATTTTTTTTTTCAACCTGAAGCTGTACAAAAAAAAAAAAAAAAAAAATTTGGAACGTGACTTTGACTTTGACAATTTTTTAACCTCTTCCATTTGGATTAGTTTATTAAGAATGAAAATGATATGTTAATATCATATCTACAAGGAGCAACATGCCAACAAGAGACTTCGTATATGAATCGAGGGCTTCATTTGACCCAAATTTGTTGCTTTCGTGCATCAATTAAACTCATGGAGGTAAATTAATGTACGAGGACCAGTCTCACAAAAAAAGATAGAACTGAAAAGATCATGCATTGAAGATAAATAAACTTCTGATTTTACACACATAATTAAAAAGTGTCGTTACAACTATCAATAATTTATATTTTTTTCAGAATTATGTTCAAAATTATTGAGATTTAGTTTCCTTTTCATTTGTCACCCAATCAAATCAATGTACTTTCAGTTAAGTAGTGAATATGTATGCTATAAAGAGAAAAGAAATGAGAGGTACTTTTAATTAGGGATTTTGTATAACTTTTGAGAGAGAGAGTTCATGACGTCAATATTTATTGACCAGAAAACGTTAATGAGTAATTATGTATGTTTTTTAAAAGGATTAAAAAATATTGCACTTATATATAAATAAAACTTTTTTACATATATCTAGAAGTACCATCCATTTACTGTTGTCGTGCTTATTTTACAAATGTTAGAGGACTCTAAACCTTTATTGTGTAATTAATATACACCTTCTTTTTGTGTAGACTCTTAGTTTTTATATTAATATTTTTGTAGACTCTTAATCTTATGTCGTAAGTAGACAAGTTACTTCTTACGTGTTGAAATTAGTTTGGCGTACTTTCATATATTTGCGTATTTCCATTTTCAACCTTCATTGTGACGGGGAACCAAAAATCACAAACCTTTCTCTTTTTCACTTCTTCGTAAAAATCATATCGTAGATTAATCAGCAGCACCTTGCCACCTTTTCAGACCTTCTCGAATAAAAAGACAATCTCGAAAATCAAGTATATTAAGATTTCAATTATATTTTACAATATTTATTATTAGAAGGAACTGTTATTCTGGTAATTTACGTCAAAGGTTGCAAAAGGATAACTTTTCAAATTACATGGCTTTCCACAATCACGGCTCAAATTCAAAACATGTTTCAAATAATGTATTAACGTGACTTATTTTGGTAAGTATCTACAATTTTCTATAGATTCAGTTATTTTGATTTCAAAAATACACAGCTAGTCTTCAAAGTCCAAAATTTATATCTTCTTCATACATCACCATGTGACTTATTCAAAAACCATCATGCTTAATGCTAAATCAACCCTATAAAAATAATACACACAAACACAAAATTTCTTACCCTTTAACAAACATCAATAACAATGGCAATCACCAAAAGCCTCTCAATATTTCTCTTCGTGGCCATTAGCTGCGCCGCCGCAGCCCAGGCGGCGCAATTCAACGTCACAAACCACTGCAACTTCACGGTGTGGGCCGCCGCCTTTCCCGGCGGAGGAGCAAGGCTGAACCCTAACGAGTCATGGAGCATCGACGTGGCGAACGGCACCACGGGAGGGCGCATTTGGGGCCGAACAAACTGCACCTTCGACAACGCGGGACGCGGTGAGTGCTTAACAGGCGACTGCGACGGTTTTCTCGTGTGCAACCGAACTTACGGTACACCCCCGACCACGCTGGTGGAATTCGCGTTGAACCAGTACAACAACCTCGACTTCTACGACATCTCCCTGGTGGAAGGTTTCAACCTTCCGGTTCAGTTGAACCCGACATATAACTGCAGCAGCGTAAAATGCGCCGCCAACATCATCGGAGAGTGTCCCACTGAGCTGCAGGTTCCGGGCGGTTGTAACAACCCATGCACGGTTTTCAATACGACAGAGTACTGCTGTACCTCCGGTGCTTCGGGGTGCGGTCCCACCGATTATTCCAAGTTCTTCAAGGAGAGGTGCCCAGATGCTTACAGTTACCCTATGGATGATGCCACCAGCACATTCACTTGCATGGGAGGATCCGATTATAGGGTTGTGTTTTGTCCTTAATTCATCATCCTTCACTGCTTTATATTTATTTTTGTAATTGCCCTTTTTTTTTTTTCATTTTTAATTTCATCATTCGTATTGTGTTATTGTATCCTTTGACAGATGTATTATGACAGAAAATAAAATGTTATTGGGGGCTCGGATCTCTCTCTGGGATGTGGTGCTCTTTGTCCCAAAATAAGTTGTTCACAAGAAAGGAAATAAGTAGTTCTTGTTATTGGAACCCTAGAGAGATGATTTATGATGGCAAGATGGTATTTCGAATGGAAAATCAATGTTTTTAAGATTAAAATATTTCTTTTATTGATAAGAGATTTATATAAAGAATTTCAATATATAGAAAACATTATGAACATTGTTGTATGCGATGCCTCTATCCACCTCTGGTTATGAAAATATTAGATTATATCACCGACTACGACTTATGATGAGTTTCATTCATATTAACGAAATAGTTTTCCACTGTCATCCATTGTTTATGTTGACATATTTCTCAATATTTGACACAAGTAATTAAAGAACTAAAGAATTGAACAGCGACGTTGAAATGAAATTGAAGTTTTTATACATTTCTCTTTCCTGATAAAAGAAAAGTTGTTAAAATCAGTTTTGAAAAAAAAAAGTTTAATAAAATTACTTGTTTAAGTGATTAATAAATCTAAAATGATAAAAACGAACGTCTTTATATAATTGAATAAATTACGTTTTCCTCTACTTTAAACTTACTTGTTTAAGTTGATTAGCTTTTATTATAATTTTCTCGTACAAGTTTTACCCATTATGACTCTTAGTAGTTAATAAAATGTAATTTTTAAAAAAAAATCCTTAAATATGTAATATTTCCAAATTAAAGGGTGCTTTAATTTAATTATTTTTTAATTTCCAAATAAACCACCGCCACCAATTACACAATCTTCACAATGTTTCCAGATACTCTAATACAGAACACAGAATATCCACAACTGATAATTTATTTTTAGAGGAATAAAATAGGAATTTCAATTTTTATGGGAGTGCAGCTTGAAAATATGGGGTACATAATGCAAGTGCCTTGCCCATCTTTAAAGTGTAGGCCTTTATTGAAGTTTTTACGGGGGCCTTTTTTTAGTAATTTTGAAGTATAACAATACTTTTGAAGGACAAGAGAGAAGATCATTTTCGTTAATCTTCTGTTAGACTTAGACATATATATATATATATAGCAAATATATGGGAAAAAAACGTTATATGGAAAAATGAAAATATTAAATCAAAATAACCAGGTTAAAGAAAAAACATAGGAATGCAAAATACATGGATACGATGAGTAATATCTTCACGTCCAATTTAGTTAAAGAAAAATTATACTTTAAAATAAAGTTTGGCAGAGATAAGAAGGAAGAAGAAGAAAAGAAAAGAAAAGAAAGATGGATAGCCGCCCCAAAGCTATGCCACTAATTTTCCACACACACTATTCATTGAAAAACGATACCACATTCACTCTATTCTAAACCATAACTCTATATAAACACCAAACACCACTTTTCCAACACACACTCAACACGTAAACATGCCTCACTCACCACTTTGCTTCCTCCTCATCCTCGCCTCATTATCTCTCGCCACCGCCGCAAACTTCGAGATCGTCAACAACTGCCCGTACACCGTCTGGGCGGCTGCCAGCCCCGGCGGCGGGCGGCGCCTGGACCGCGGCCAGACCTGGAACCTCTGGGTCAACCCGGGCACTGCCATGGCCCGCATATGGGGCCGCACCGGGTGCAACTTCGACGGCAGCGGGCGCGGGCGGTGCCAGACAGGCGACTGCACCGGCGGCCTGAACTGCCAGGGCTGGGGCGTCCCTCCCAATACCCTGGCGGAGTTCGCCCTGAACCAGTACAACAACCTGGACTTCTACGACATCTCCCTGGTGGACGGTTTCAACATCCCCATGGACTTCTACCCCGTGAACGGCGGCTGTCACAGAATCAGTTGCACCGCCGACATTAACGGGCAGTGCCCTGGCCCATTAAGGGCCCAAGGGGGATGCAACAACCCCTGCACCGTCTTTAAGACGAACGAGTATTGCTGCACCAATGGGCAAGGAAGCTGTGGCCCCACTACCTACTCTAGGTTCTTCAAGGATAGGTGCCATGATGCTTATAGTTACCCTCAAGATGACCCTACCAGCACCTTCACTTGCCCTGCTGGTTCTAACTACAGGGTTCTCTTCTGTCCTCTCGGAGATCCTCTTCTTTCTCTTCACATGCCTCCTAATACTACAAACCAATATTGAAACAACCATAACACTATGTAGCTCCTTCGATGGGCCTACTACAAGAAAATGGAGTTTTTCATAGCTTCATTTTTCATTATCAATAAAACTGGACTTCCTTTCTGTTTGTACTGTGATGAAATTCGGAAAATGAAATCTCTGTCACTCAACTTTCTGTGTCAGTTTCTGTCACTGTCTTTTGCTTGTCTTGCTAACGACTTTCTTGCTCGTGAAAAAATCGGTAGCTGTTTCTGATTATCGTTGATGGTAATACTGTTAATACTTTTTGATACACAAATATTACGTTAATATGCAATGTCTCTCAATTTAGTTTTGTCTTTTTTTAACAACGCAATTATATTCGTTGTCTTTTAATGACATTTATATGATAAACATTGGATTTGAATGTCTGGAATAATTGGGAGCTAATCCTTTTGCTGCAGGGAGTGTTGTCACTGCATGAGATCATGTTGCTTTAATTTAATATATCGTATAAATATATTACGTTTTATCATCAAGTGAGGTTTAAAAAGTTACACAGTTGCATAAAGAAGCAGCCGGATCATGAGAATTAAAAATTGAATACTGCAATTTTTTTTTTTAAAATGGTGGGGGCATGATTCTTGTCATTACTTAAAGGTTCTCCTGTGCCTATCCAATGTTTAAAGATCTAAGTAGGGTAACAAATTATTGGCATGTGATATGATGAAGATTTCAAATCTAATCTTTAATCTTGTATAAGATAATAAGTTTTAATAAAATAAACTTATTTAATTATGTAATTAAATTAAAACTGTAAGTTGTAAAGAAGTTATGATATAAATACAAATTTTATAATAAAATTTCTTATAAGACTTTACAATTGAAATAAAATTTGAAAAGAATTACAAAAAAAGATATGATATAATAAGACTCGCTTGAAATAAAAAACAAGAGATTATAAAAAGCTTTATAAGAAATTATATATTATTACTTTTAACGGAATGAATGAAAAAGTGGTGTGGGATGAAATGTATATGGTGACTTGAATAATAGTTAATTAAACTAAGTCAACGTAAACGAGTGGTCTTGTTTGGCTGTGATTGGGTATGTCATATTCGGATTAACTATTTTAAAAGAAAAAAATATAAGTATCTATAATGATGGGGTACAATTATATTATCTGGAGCTTTGAAAATTTCAATTCAATGAATGAGAGCTGGAAAGCTGTTCAGGCGTGGAAGAATACTACATATGAACACAGTTTGCACTTAATTTATTAGCATAGTTAGTAATGATAAATAAGAACTTGTCACGATATAGATTTCCCTGATAGTAACAACTTTTACTACTATTTTCAAAATGGATTTTTATTTTCAACATATAATTTCTCTTAAGTTTCTTTTACACGTTTTTTTTTTCTCTTTTTGTAATCACATCATCAATATTTTTTTTTTCTGCTGACCTTTCTGTTTGTCCACAAAAAAAAAAAAAAAAAACTTTATCGTTTTAAAAGTAGAAGCAAAATATTATCTGGCAATAAATCAAAACCAAATACTAGTAAAACACTTCCCTCGTTAGCAAAATTTTAATAAATTCCTTAACCATTACCACCAGTAACTAGTTTATAGTTTTACAAGAGAAAAGAAACAGATTTTAATTTTTTTTGCATTAGTGAAATTGTAAAATCTATTTTACCCCCCACCCTCCCCCATGAATACTATAAAAATCATACCGACAACGTGAAATTGGATTATATATACTGTTAGTGCTGCAGTAACGTTGTACTGTATTTTAATTTTTTACTTCCTACATTGTTAATTATTTTTTAAATTTTTTAGTATTTATATTCTTTCTATATATAAATTAGAATAGGTGTGTGCTTTTCAGAATTATTTTCTTATGGAAACATTTTCACGAGCTTTTCTTTATCAATATAAGTTCAAGGCGCTTCTCTTAATTTCTAATTAAATTTTTAATAATTAAATTTTTTAATAGTTAAATATAATCTTGTATTATAATATATTATTTTTTATCATAAATCTAACTCCATTATTAATTTTAATTGTGGCAATTTATATATATTTCAGAATATTTATGTATTATAAATGTTAGCTACGTAAAATAAATATTTATCATATGCATTCTTAAACATGCTAAAATACTGGCACTAAAAATTAATATAATTCCTTCATTTCTATAGATAAATTGGAATTTAAGATTATCGATATTTTATCGATCCTATATTGAATTCATTTTTAAAATTTTGAATTCGCACATCATAATAACAGTAAGGATGAGTTTTAATTCAAATAATCTATTAACATAACTTCTCCTCGTATATAAAACTTTCTTACATTTAATTTGCATTTATCTAAAGTAAAAAATATTCAGTACTAAGAATGTAAATATTTAATTGTTCTTAATTTATTTTCATTTATAATTTTCAATCGAATTAAAGAAAACTCAAACAATTACCTGGTGTATTTTCTCAAATTTAATTTTTGTGTATTGTAATTGTAAATGTAAAACTTTAGACGGTTCACTAATTAAAATTCAACATAGATTCGACTTTCTTAATTGATACAACAGTCTATATTACCGATGCATAATGATGACATTGATATAGGTGTTTAACACAAGCACAGTCGTTAAGGATTATCCTGGGGCTAGCCAGCAATGTTTTGCGAACTCACTTTCTCTGAAAATTATTATTATTCTGATAGTATTGTTGTGGAGGATCAACCCCCCAGAAACCATTCAGGACTTGTTTTTCCTGGGGGACGAAAGAAGAAGTCGCTGGTGACTGTTGCACTGACTGGGACTTCTCCCCTATGTTATTGTGAAATGAGATACCACTATGAGAAGTGCTGGAAAATCCAAAATCCGGCACTGTTGAGACACCCCCTCTTTGGACATGGCTATGAGCACGTTCCTGGAAACATGGTGGAATTGTTATATTTTCCTCTACTGGTATTGCTCCTGAAAGAGTATTAAATGCAAATTCTAGGCATGGATCTGACCAAGAATCCATAAATGAAGCACCGAATTCTCTTTCAGAATTATCGTAGTTTATTGTTTCAGGTTGTGGTTCTTCTTCAAGAATTGTTTTGTTTATATCAATTTCTATTGCGTTCCCAGCTTTAATACGTTGGGGTTCTCTTTCATTAGAATTCCTGGTTATACTGTCTCCATTTTTGTAAGACTCTCTTGTATCAAACTTTGGATCAGTTCCACAAGATGTGGAGTAGGTCGTCACCTCAGTCTGGTTCAGGACTTCTTTTGATGTGTGGCAGACAGTATTAAACTCATTCTTGGTCTGGGATTGGTAGAGATTATAACGTGTTTCTGCATTGATGCTCTTCTGCTCCATACTATGAAGTGACTCCTTATTTGAGGGGTCACTAACATCAGGAGTCACAACAGGTAAAATGTCCGCAGCTGGTGCATCAACTGGCAAAGCACCAGAAAGAGTCTTAATTGCAAATTCCAGGCAAGGATCTGACCAGGAGTCCCCAAAAGGTGTGGAGAACTGTGAATATGATCTTTCATCATCGATATTTTCATCTTCATGCCTCTGCATTTGCTCATTGGGAACCGTTTGGGCATCATATGACTTCTCACTCTTGTTCAATGATTCACCACATGATGTTTTCAACCTGTCAGATGCCTGGACAACAAGTTTGGATTCTTCCCTGTCATAAGGATGCCCAGACACTCCATCAGTTAAACTCGCAGTAGCAGCTACTTTGTCATTGCAAGACTTTTGAGGGGCGTATTCAACAGCTTTTTCAGTAGGAAGTACCTCGGGTTCATTGCCAGCAAGTCGCTTTGACAACCGCCTTGGCACTGTAAGGTCCTTTTTGTTCTTGGATTTCTTTGAATTTACACGTAAGGTTTTGTCACTGATGTTTCCTGTAACATTCTCAACCAACTTATTTTTGGGAGATGTATCAGTTTCAGAAACCCTGGCATGTCCGTTGTCAGTTGAATCTTCAACCGGTAATGCACCTGTGAGGGTCTGAATTGCAAATTCCAAGCATGGGTCAGACCAAGAATAATGAAATGCAAAGGATTGCACACCTTCTGATTTCTCATCGTTATTTATTTCTTCGTCATCAAATTTCTTCAGTTGATTGCTAGTTGTGGGTGTGGCTTCGGGAAGTTTTCTGCCTTTATTTGACGACTCTCCATTTATTGATGCATGATCTGCAAGCTCCATAACTGGCTGACCATCACTTTGCTGCAAGGTTGCTTTGACCTCACCTTTAGACTTCTTACTTTTATAAGCTTTTTTGTGGGAAATGGAGTTGCTCATCAGCTTGGGTTGAAATCCAGCTAATCGTTTTGAAGCACGACAAAAAATCTGTTCCTCTTTCTTGGGTCTGGATTTGTTTGAGTTCAAGAGCACCTTTCCTTGCTCTTTATACGAACGCTCAATTTCGAGGACACCAGTCGGCTGCTGAGATGATTTATTTGTCAAATCAGTGTCTAAAATACTTATATTTTTGCCCAAGTTTCTTTTAGGAACTTTTAGAGCCTGTTTATTAGCCACACAGGTCAACTGGTCAGGTTCAGCCCCAGAAAGTCTCCGTGAAAAACGGCGAGCCACATTGAACTCCTTGGTTTTGGATGAACTACGGTTGCTATGACTCTTTTCACTAGCATGCTCCATCATATTCACAACGTGGTTCTTATCCAGCATATCATCTGCAGGATTTAAGTAAAAATCCATCTTCATCAGAGAACTTCTTTTTCTGATTCTTTCAACAATATAACTTTTATCAGCACTAAGCTACCTGAATCAAATGTTTTCATCATTTTAGGAGTGCGCGCAGTTGCATGCTCTAACGATTGGCTCTTGACAACAGGTTCACCTAGGAGAACAGGAGCAACCATCATTCTAGAAGAATCTGTCACATCTTGCCCTTTTTTTGAGTAATTAGCATCTGGCAATTCTAAGACGCTTTCGTTATACATTTCTCGGCCTGCTAACAAGTTTTAAATATACAGAAATGGGTTTAAAATGTAAATGGTATAATACTTATCTTTGTCATTTGGATAGCCTTGTAGAATAAACTATCAGATAATTCTAAAAATAATCATTTTGTGAGTTCTTACCTACAAAATGCCGGCCATTTGTTGCAGACTGCTTTAGTTTCTGTTTTTTGCCAATAGATGATGGCTATTTTGAACAAAAAACAAAACAAGATTTATAAATTTTTCTCAGCTTGATTTCCCAAATTAAAAGATAAATATATATGTATGATTTGTTGGCGGACCATACTACACAAAATGCTTAGCACTGGAAGAAGAAGCCTACATTGGTACTGATGGTGGACCTTGGGACGCAAGCAATCGTAAGACAATAATGGGATAAAGTTTTCAAATGGTGTTGCATAAAAAATTCCAACCCAAGTATAATTTGGACTGGTTAGTTCGGGTCCGAGATGTGGGATTAGAATCAAGTTAAAAAACAGAAGCAATAATTAAGGATTGAACAGCAAGATTTAGAACGATGGAGGCGGTGGAGAAGAAACCAATCCTATGGAAGGAAAAGTTGTGAGAAAAAATACATTAACGATATGATGGAGAGGAGCGACCTAATCCGTCAATGGAAGAGAATGGATGGAAGAAAAATAGAGTGCAGCCATTTCCTGGGTATAACAAGGTTGGGAAAAAAATTTAATGAAACATGCCCCATTGTATTCGAATACCAAGTGTTGGGCAGGCTGCTGAGTTCTGACCCATCACTCAAGCATTTCAAGACAAATTTTGAGATATAGCAATTTTGAGAGACAAACCGAGTGGGCAAGAATGTCAAGCCAAAGATAACTTTCCACATATTGTGGATAGGGTGAATCTTTTACTTATTTATCTATTTCTTTTTGGAGGGGGGGTGGGGGTTATTGCTAGGAACAGGGCCCCCAATTAATAAATTTTACATCAAATGAGCCCTACGAATCAAGTGGGTCAGCTCTTGATAGTTGGGATGTGTTAATAAAGGTGTTGTAGTGGTTAATTAGCTGGCTTGTTCTGAATAAAGGTAGAGAATTTAAGGGGAGGCAGTTAGGTAGTCATTTTGTCCTGGGTTGGGAGAGTAGGTTCTCAAATTCCCAGGGAGTAAATAGTTTTTTTATCATTCTTGCACTGGTTGATTGACCTGGATTGGGTACCATTGATCCAGAGTTGGAAAAGGAACTTAAATAAAATTTACAATTTTTTTTTTCAGTTAATCTCCGTATTCTGAAGCAGTATTTATCATATATCATCATATATCATTAGAATACCATTGAAAGATAATACAGACAGTGCAAAAGGCATGCAAGGCACGTTCTGTTGAATATAGAAATTAATAAGCATGCAGTTATCAGAATTTTGACAATAACTCAAACGTGTTTATTTTGCAGCTTTTTTTCAAGCTGCAAAATACGGAGATATTTTGCACAGTTACTAAAAGCTACCATTGTAGGATAGAAATTCATATTAAGTAGACAAGCCTTACAGTTATTTTGTCTTCATCTTCGATTCCTCTTTTATATGGTTTAAGCACACACGTATCTATATCGCCAGAATTAACATAGCGCAGTGCATCCTTCTTGGAGCGAAATACATATCCACTGACTGGATCTATATAAAACTGTTGAAAGTATGAACCAATCATAATTTATAGAAGTATTAAACATCTGGAAAACTATTAAATGCAGTATATTACACTATGATGTAATAAACCACAAACTGGATATTATTAACTAACCACCTCCCAAAAGAAGAAATATAAAAAAGAAAACTGGATTTGACAGAAATGAGATAGAGAGCGAGATTATACAAATATACATATCCATATGTTTTATTTCAAACGTATTAAAAGGGGGCTGTTACTATACTCATACTTGTTTTTTAGGAGTTTGTTAGCATGATAAACCTCTGGGAGTATTTTAATATGTCCAAATTGTAATTTCCCAGAATACTCCATCTAAAACACAAAGAAGTATAGTAGCCTAAGAGGGTGCTAATATACTTCCATTTGTTTTATAGGATTACTTTAACGAATCCAAGTCTTAACATGCTGGCATAATCTTTATAAAACACAAAAGAGTATCTTAGCAGCTTCAGTATTGAAAATTTTCCTCTTTTGGGTGGAGAGGGACAGCAAAGCATATATCTCTCAAATATTGATGAATTCATACCAGATCTCTCTTCTTGCCAGAACCACCCTTCCTAACCTTGGCTTCTGTTATCCACCCAGGTGGTAAATCCTCAACTTGTGACTTCTCGACCGAATCCTAAAACATTTCCAGAATTATAAAAACTGCATATCAAAAAACAGTTTTATCACACTAACTCGTAATTTCGATGTTCTAACAGTATTCAGTGGACAAAATAGAAATTCATCTAATCCAATGATCAATTTCACGACCAATATTTTAAAAAGTACAATACCGGATCTATCCTTTTGCCATTACTGCCCTTCCTAATTTTGACTTCTGTTATCTGCCCTGGTGGTGAATCCTCTATGGTGGACTCCTCAACAGCATTCTAAAATAAATTTCCAAAATTATAAGGAGTGCATATTCGAAAACAAGTTTATCAAGATAACTCATAGCTTCCAAGTTCTAATAATACTAAATTTATTCAATAACCATTTTCATGAACAATATTTTCAAAGGTGCAAGATATTTTTTTGTCTTTTTACTGGATCCATAGCTACCTTGATTAAAAGTTTTAGAACACAAGCTTAATTCAGATAATAATATCAGGTTGAGATTCATATAATGCAGCACATAAATTTGTTCACTATCATCCATAAAAATGGAAAACTAAGCGAAACTAATATATGAAGAATCATTTGGATACTACTGGGAAGTCCCACAACACTTGCCTCAATCCTTGGAGTGTAGCTTATATATTTGTTGAGTAACTTTCGTTAATGCCAATTGATTTAAGATGAAATCTAATATAGTATCAGAGGCTATAACTCATCTTAATAATTGCCTATTTTAGTAGGCTTGTCTAGTTTGATAAGCACCTTTAGAGGGGGGGGTTATGAAGTCTTGCATCTCTTGCCACAATTCTTGAAGTGCACCTTAGACTTGATTTTGTGCAGAAGTAGGCTTATAATAGCATGCCTTTTATGAAGACTATTTTAAAAGTGATTTTTGACAAAAAAAAAAAAAGAGTTTCTTTGTTAGATATTAATCATAAGGTGAAATCTAATGTGGGCCACCTTTACACGTGATCCACCAAGTACCATTATTCCTAGTCATGAGATTAATCTACGTGTAAGATTTTAGCACACAAACTCTATCAGATTTTTTATTTTTGTTTTTTCCTGTCACCTGTGGCCAACCTCCACCACCTCCAGCCAACCTCAATTGATTCTCTTCGTCTCTCGCAACCCTCTACCTCTACTCATTGATTTGGAAATGGTTTACCCTTTACAATCGGAAGTGGGTCGATGGTTGTCAAACCCAAACTGCAATTCATGTGATTTTTATGTTAAGAAACATAGGCTCCTAACCTCTACATTCAACTTACTGATTGAAATTTACTGTTAGGATCAAGGATTTATGTTGAGAAGAGAAAGAAAATTTGCATCCTAGGTTAGGAATAGTAGTAGATAGTTGTCGGGGAATGGTAAAATAAATAAATATGGATGGGATTTAAGTCTGCTCTTTTTCTTCATCAGAGAACTTCTTTTTCTGATTCTTTTGTGAGCTTTATTTAAGTCATATCTATAGTCAATTTGTGACTAATCCACAATCCGAGGCAGCAATTAAGGTAACCCTAAAAGAGACCACAATTAAAGCAAGCCAGGAATATCTATAATTAAGAAGACTTTTCAACACTCCCCCTCACGCCCAAGGCTACCAACATGGAGTGTGGCATGCGGTTAGCTCAACAAAGGATCTATGATAAACTTTGATACCATCCTAGAATTTGGTTTTAGAACTTAACCCTACAAAACTGATTTGTAAGGTAAAGATAATCAAGACTTTAAAAGATTTATTTTAAGTTATATTTCTAGTGATTGATCCTTAAGGCTACAATTAAGGCAACCCCAAAGAAGTTAAAAGTATGGTCGGATAACTACGATCACATGATAGAGGAATAAGAAAGAGATCTGAGACTATATTAGTGTTAAATAATAGATTATGAATTACACAATATTGCATTGAGCCTTAGTTGGGTTTTTGTCATTGTGTTTTTTTTTTGTGTAATTAAAACCTTTTATTAAGCATTAACTGCTAGTAGGCTTATTAGAAAGCTTGTTGAACCAATGAACCTAACTAGTTAAATGGGCCTAGTTGTTTTAGGCCCATTGTATAAGTAGTTACTGACTGATTCTTCCTGCTCCTCCATGGTGACTTCCTGCACCTCCATAATTTTAACATATTCTCATTTTAGCCTTGAAAAAAAGACAAAAATAGCCTTCATTAATGGTAACTGCAATTTTTTTTTTTCACTTTGCAGGTTACAACAAACTGTGATTCATTTTATTTTTTTTTCACTTTGCGGGTTGCACAAACCGCAATACAATTAAAAAATAAATACATTGCGGATTGTACAACCCACAATTATATTTTTTGCATCTTTTACATTGCAGGTTGTACAACCTACAATATAAAACTTTTTTTAAATACATTGCGGGTTGTACAACATTTCGCAATGTATTTAAAAAAAAATTGTATTGCAGGTAGTACAACCCGCAATGTAAAAGGTGCAGAAAATATAATTGCGGGTTGTACAATCCGCAATGTATTTATTTTTTAATTGTATTGCGGTTTGTGTAATCCACAAAGTGAAAAAAAAAAATCTCAGTTATCATCAATGAAGGCTATTTTTGTCTTTTTTCAAGGTTAAAATGGGAATATGTTAAAATTATGGAGGTGCAGGAAATCAATATGGAGGTGTAGGAAGAATCACTCGTAGTTACTTGTATAAATTTTTTGGACTCATTTGTAAATGAATCCTTATGGTTTTTGGAGGAACCCTTTTTAGGATTTTAGGAGTTACTCTAATTCTTATATTTGAATTTCATAATTCAAAGTAACCGATCTTAACAATCCTTTTAATATTGTGGTCTAATTCTTCACATTTCCTACCTAATTTTTTTTCTTTGTTTTCCTATTTTCAATTCCTTGACTTAGTTAACTACTATTCAAGTGACAATATAGTATTGTCTACATGCATTAGATTCCACACCTCCTTTTTATTCATTCATTTCATATGGACACCCACCTTGCGAAGCCATGGGTATAATCCAACAATGTAACAACTAATTGCTGTTGTTATAAAATTCTTTTATGAAATCTTATTTTTATTTTAAAAAATAGATCTTATTCTATTACATTATTTTGTATGATCTTCTTACCAGTGTCATTTCAGCGGTAAGATCTCATAAGATTCACAATTTTATAATTTTTTATAACTTTACATCAAACGGGTCTTAAGAATCAAATGGGCCAGCCCTAATAGTCAAGGAGTGGTAGTTAAGAGTAGGCCTTGTTAGGATGCTGCTAGAGTGGTTAATAAGTTAGCTTGCAATAAATAAAGGTAGGGAATGTAAGTGAAGGCAGTTAGGTAGTCATTTTGTTTGGTGTGTGAGAGGAGGAATTTAAATAAAATTTCCTTTATTTTAGTTATTCTCTTTATTCTGAACCAGTAACTATCATACATCTATATAGAATAATAACCCACCGAAAAATAGTACAGAAACTGCAAGTGTAATAGGCAAGAGCACGTTATATTGAATATAAATATTAAATTGCAACAAGCATGTAATTACCAGAATTTTGAAAATAACTACACCTATTTACTTTTGCAGGGGCATAGATTAATAGAGAAAAACCTATGCACTGACTGTAAAATAATTTTATACAGTCATCATATAAAATCCACCATGTACAGTAAGTTTGTTGATTTTTACAATATTTACCTTCAAGGTCATAGTGGCAATCATTTACAATTGGATGACAATTTAAAACTATTTTACACCGTCAGTGCAAGAATATTAAAATTATCTATTAATCAGATTGCAATCAAAACAAGTGGTGAGTCTATGTGATTAACAGACTTTTCTTTCCTTTTAATCCTTTAATGATTAACAGTTAGAACCAATGGGAATTAGTCATACTTGATAAAAGCTAGTATAATTCATATTGAGTAGATAAGCCTTACAGATACTCTGTCTTCATCTTGGATTTGTCGTTTATACGGTTTAAGCACACACGCACTTATATCACCAGAGTTAACATAGCGCAGTGCATCCTTCTTGGAGCGAAAAGCATATCCACTCACCGGATCTATATAAAACTGTTGGAAGTATAACCGAATCATAATTTACATAAGTACTAAACATTTGGAAAACTATCAACAGCAATATTTTACAATATGACGTAAAAAACCAAACTAGATTTCATTTGCTAACCACCTCCCAAAAGAAGAAATACAACTAAAAAAACTAGATTTGACAAAAATGAAAGATCATATAAATCACAAATATCCCTTTTATTTTGTTTCAAATGTACCAAAGGGAGGCTGTTAATATACTCCCACTTGTTTATGGAGTATTTTAGCATGCTACACGTCTGACAGTATTTTAACAAGTCCAAAAATATAATTTCCTAAAATACTCCATCTAAAAACAAGGAAGTATACTCCCATAATTTTTCTAGGATAATTTTAAAAAATTCAAGTTTTAACTTGCTAGCAAGCCCTGTATTAAAAAAATATCCTCTTTTGGGTGGAGGGTGACAGCAAAGCGTATATCTATCAAATACTGATGGAATCTCATACCAGATCTTTCCTATTGCCAGTACCACCCTTCCTAACCTTGGCTTCTATTGTCCACCCAGGTGGTAAATCCTCAACTGGGGACTTCTCGACCGCATCCTAAAACAACATTTCTGAAACTATAAAAACTGCAAATTGGAAAACAATTTTATCACAGCAACTCATAATTTCGAAGTTGTAATAGTATTCAGTGGACTAAATAGAAATTTAATCAATATTCAGTTTCGTGAACAATATTTTAAAAGGTACAATACCGGATCTATTCTATAGCCATTACTACCCTGCCTAATCTTCACATCTGTTATCTGCTCAGGTGGTAAATCCTCGGTAGTGGACTTCTCAACTGCATCCTAAAATAATATTTCCAAAACTATAAAGACTGCATATTGAAAAACAATTTTATCAAGATACATCAGATTCCTAAGTTCTAATAATAAGCAATAGACTAAATAGGAACTTATTCAATAATCAATTTCATGACCAAAATTTTTTTTGGAGCAAATTGCACTAACTTGCTGTAAGGTTTAGTCAAATTTCCACCGATGCCCCTCCAGCATTTTTATCCCCACACTATCTTTCATTAATTGTTTGAAAATCACTATATAGACACCCCTTATACATTACACTGACTCCCCTTAATTCCTTAAAAAATATTACGCTTGATCCCCTTCAAGGGAAGTTATCATATACATTAAAAAAATCAAGGGGTTATGCGTAATCTCAATAATCAGAGGGAGTTAGAGGAATTCGCTCTAGTTTTAAAAGGTGCTACACATTTATTATCTTTTGAATGAATCCAGAGCTACCTTGCTAAATAGTTTTAGAACAAAGTTACATTCAGATAATGATAACAGATTGACATTCATATAATGCTGCACAGTGAATTTGTTTACTATCAACCATTAAAATGAAAAATTAATGCCTGAAGTTTGCAAACTTGGTTTTTGTCAGTAATGGGCATATAACGACATGCTTTAGGATACTTATACTTCAGAAGTGATTTTTGACGACATGAATGTTTCTGTAAGAGCTTGATCAAAAATCACTTTTAAATGTGTAATTACTGAAAAACAGAACATGATATGAATTTTATAATATAATATCAATATTATAAATTAAAAATAAAAGATACAACAAAATCTGCGTTGAAATTTAAATTAAAATTTAATTAGTGAAGTTGTAGAATAATTCTAAGTAATTGTTACCATTCAAAGCAATAATTTTAACTATCAAACTAGTTTTCTTTTTAACTTCTTTCATACATGAAATAAATAATAGATTAAGAAATAATAGTTTTTAATTTATTCGATCAGTTTTTTCAAAGGAAACTACTTTTTCTCCTATCCCATGGCTTTGGTCAGATAAAAAGCTAGAGAAAATGGTTGAACCAAAAACAAGAGCTGCAATCCATAAATGCACAAGTAGATAAAAGAGTTGGATGGGTATCACGTATTTTTTATTCCACCATATATCAGTGATAAATGTAAACGCAAGAGAATTATTGCTTCTAATAAAACTGTGGTTTAAGATCAGAATCAAGTTTGCACATAAAGAAACACAAGTTCATTAGATTAATTCTCATTTGTTTGACTGAGGAAAATCACGTTTGGGATGGGCAAGTGTCCATCAAACATGCTATAAGCCAGTGGTTCATTGAAATCACGTTGTTCCTTATTTTTCCAATTGAAGGTATGCACGAGACCTTCCATTCCAAGTCACACCTCCAAAGAATTCCAGAAAGATAGTTATTCAATCTTTTAGAATGCCACACTCTCAAATTCAAGGCATTTTCGTTGCCTAATCATTACTTAGAAGTGAGAAACACCTATCATAAACTACTCAAGGTATTATTTAAATTAGGATTTTCGATCAGAAGGGTAGCATATAGTTTTTATTCAAAAAGCTTGCCAGTACTAAGTTAAGAAAACATTTTTTATAGCTTCAATGTCTATAGGCTGAACGGAAATACAACCATGAGTAACTTCTTTATAGATCATTGATGGTTCAACAAGTAAAACTGTAATATTCCAATTATGTCATAAACATTAGACCTAGCAATGAACAAGATCCATGAAATCATCAAGAGAATTTAAAGAAACCCCAGATTAACAATTTCAGCTATAATACACACAATAATTAGTTATAGCCATGCTTCAGAACACCGAGGATGACCAATGCCAGACTACCAAAGTAAACTAGGACTAAAAATGTTTTACCAAAAATATCAGCAAAAGAAGCTCAATCCAAACTGAGCAACGACACACAAAAAAAGAGTGAACAAGACACATAAGGAGACCTTGATGCAGGTATTCCATCTTCAGTGCACTTCTTTTATTACAGACTGCGTCATTTCATAGCTTAGCAAATACATTTTGTTTATTAAGGTTGCATTTTCAAGTTAAAGTTACAGCTTGATCTTTTAATCACAAAGATAGAATAAACAGAACACTTGAATTAATTATCTTTAATTCTCATGACACTACAACTTCATGCATCACAAAATACCAATTATGTGAATAACCAATTGTGCATGTACCACAACAGTTTAATAGATGATAACAAGATAGAATAAAAACTGTAGTTTTGATTATGAAGCTCACAACGAAAGAAAAATGAAAAGAAAAATAGAGACTAGAGACATAGAGATACAAACATTGCTTTTGCGCATCTTTTCCTTCTTGGAACTGTGACTGTTGCTGTTTACAGTTTCAAGATATCTTAACACCTCTGGTTTGGAGTAGAATTTGTGTCCAGTTGGATCAATGTAACACTGCAAAAAAAACACGGATTTACAGCATGATGAGATGTATATTAATGGCAACCAGCAAATGCTTAACAGGCTCACCTGCATATATTACTAAAATTTTTACTTTACCATTTTAAAAGTAATTAATAGAGGAGAGTGGACATTCAAGATAAAGGATAAAGACATATTGCTGTTATGCAATTAATACGTCAAATAACAATACTCCAACAACAGAGCAAGAGATTAAAATATCAAAGGGGTACATAACCATATGTTCACATTAATTGAAGAGAGTAGTATTTACAGTTTTACCAATGAATATAACCATAATAAATATTTTGAATACGGCATTGAAATGTATGTCCCAAAAACCAGCTTAAACCAATGCTCATCACTAGCCAGGCAGATCAGGAGAACAAAGCCGCATTTGTCCTTCATACTAATAAAATAGACACAACTGCAATTAAGAATCAGCACATGTTTTATAAATTTCTGGTTGATCCTGTGTTAATCCTGCTAATAACAAACCAAGCATTGAGCAGTAAAGGTCTCTTGGGCTGCCACCAATATCCTGATTCACATTTTCAAGAAAAACTTTCCACTGCAGATGCTTCAACGGAAATCTTTATTCATGTTTCAAATTTGGATCTAAGGAGTGGTGCACGCTATAGATTTAAGCTGGCAATTGTGTGTTGCTAGCAATGCTATCTACTAACTAACAGAAACTAACATTTATGGAAGAACAAGAACTTACTGCAGCCAAATATAAGAATAGAAAATAGACACAAAAAATGACAGAATATGTCCTAATCAAAGATGTCAAGGTCTGTAACAGTAATCTTTGCATCATACTTAAAGAGACTTTGTTACCACCTTATACCCACATCCCGCATTTGCACCACTTTTTCGAGTTCTGGAATCCACAATCCAACCATCAGGTAACCATTCAGGATGTTCATTTGATTTCTCTACAGTCTGAAATTATCAAACATCAGCAAAGTGGTGAGTGACAAGTGTTTAGCTAAAATGTAGAAAACAACATCCTGAAAACAAAATATAAATTCAATAAAATTTTGCACTTACCTGTATAGAATTGCAGGTTGGGCTATTGATAATCTGTCTATTGGTTGCTTTAGACATTTTATCTTGGGCTTTACCCATTCTCAGAAGCGAGAATTTTTCAAATTAGTCTGACAGCCAAAAAATTCCTCCTTCTAACAAGTAATTCCCTCATTTGGCAAAACCAAAAAAAGTTCATTCTAACTTGCTTCCTTGAATCAAGGAGGACACACTATCAGCTTATATATTAGAAGCTGTGACTTGACCTCCAAGATAGTGGTTACCATCCAAGATTGCATTTCCTGAGACAAAAAGACAGTCATATTATTGAACAAGATACAATCAAGTGGCATCTAAATGTGAGACACACGTTAACTTGATTAAACAAAATTATGAAACAAATAAATACCTTAATATGTCAATATCATTGTCCTGTACTATTAGTCAAGTAGTAATTTCACATACAATAAGAGGGAAAATTTTAAAACAGATTCCCCACCAAATTCAAGATTAGTTGACATACAATGAGAGACTAAATAGATAACGTCGGCAGACACAACAATTACAATAGCACAACTAAAAACTAAACATTCGTCCATCTCTTGAAATTTATCTCTAAATTTTGTTTTCAAAACATTATTACAGGGCGTGCATACAAAAAACAAAATAGCCATAAACTAAAAGATTACAGTTTACTAAAGAGTATGCTGACTGTAAATGTTCAGCTCCTCGCCTGGATTGTACAATCCTAAGATCCATTCTATTGTTTTTCATCTCAACTCAGAAAATATGGCCTTGTCCATAGCAGTAAATGAATAAGCAGTTTCTGTGACTGTGCTTAACCTCTCTCTCTCTATATATATACACACATATATACAGTGCTATATACTATCTACCTATTATTGCATATTCACAACAATTTACGGCATGTAAGATGCATCCAACCATGATCATATGAATAAATTGCAGATTTCGCATAAAATAAAGATAACTGAAGACGACTCTAGCCTCTCAGCTCTAGGATACCATGTTTGAACCTAAGACGACGAACCAACACACGACAATTCTTCGTTTCTTGGTTAGACTCTCTATTATGGCAGACTCTCTATTATGGCAATTAACAGAGTACAATGGCTAGTGAAAGAAGACTTTCATTCTCCTCGTATATGCATCATCTTGTCTCGAATAATCATGTTAAAGTAAAATCAGAAAAAAAAATATAACGCTGTATCAAAATCCTAAATTAATTACCCTAATCCATCCATTCTGGATCCAAGACTGCTCCAAAACTCAGACAGTGAAGAACTCAGCTTTCAGTAGCTTCAGACTTCAGAGTTGAGTGATTGGGAATTCGAGAAGGATTGTCCTGAATTAACTAATTTATACGATAAAAAGACGATACCAAAATCAAAATACAGATACATCTACGGTGAATCTGGATACCTAGTCTCGCTCCTACTGTAAAAATTTTATTTTCTGATTTTTAGTCAAATTAATAATAAAAATTTAAATATTTCTTAAAATAAAAGTGAATGATAATTGTTTCATCCAGCTGTGGAAGCAACTTCTTCAACATGCTCACTGCAAGTGATAGCATGATTTTAGGAATTTGAGGATGAATGGCTGCTAAAATGAACAATCACATAATTTATTATTATATAATGAACTATAAATTTTTTTATTATTGAATATTAAATTTAACCTTACTTCTAAAACAAGTTTAAAACATTATCATTTATTTATTTTAAATTAATGGTTTAGATTAAATAACTAAATCTCTTATTTTTTTGACTTATATGTAATATTTATGGCTTAAAATGTATTTGATTCTGTTTTCTAATTCAAAAGTTGGCTATTTCTTTTTCACTTATTATCTTGAGGATTTTTGTTGACGAGTAATGATATATTGATATTTAATAATTTTTTATAATTACTTTAAAACTATTATTTTATTCTTTATTTGTTTTGTTTTTTATAAGTATAAAATTTTATTTTAATAATGATTATAATATTTTTAAAAATGAGTTGTGATCTAGTTGTTATTGTTAAAAGATTATTTTTCTTTTATTGACAAAGAATTTATTTAGTTTACAATATTAGTTTGTTTAATATAGAAACTTTTCTTAACTCAGTCTATACATAATATGATTTGTAAAACTATCAGATGCATGTGCTTTTCTGTTCAGGGGTGCCTCCTTTTTCTTTTCTATTAATCCTGACATTTTAAGCTGGTTACAATTGAAAATTGTCCTCTATTGATTGTGAGACACCAGACTGCTTCTAAATATTAATTTTGAGTTCATAGGTGTTGTTTCATTTCCTATTAATGTCAGTTTGAAGGAACTTAGTTTTGGTTAAGTCATCGTAATGAATAAGGGACTTTTTGGTACCTACCACAGCATATTATGAGATTATTGAGCATGCTTTTTAAGTGTTATAAATGTGTTATATATCAGAGAGTTGGTTTTTATTATTGTTTAGTACCTACTTTATCTGGCCAAATCTTTATGAAATTAAATATTATTATCATTATTATAGAAATAATGTTGAATTACAGATCTATAACTTATGAATTTTGGCAGTTAAAGTTTATAGGATTTTATACTTCATTTTATAAAGAGAGTTTACTGGTTTGCATTGGCCTGAGTAGTCTATGTTAATTATGTTTTCTTGTCATGAATTTGAGATGATTAATTTGGCTGATGTTGGGACAGCTTCTTTTTATTTGTTTCTTTGGCTCAGATTGACGTAGGGGATGATATAATCGGGAAAGCTGTTTTCATTAGGATTTCATTTGTTTCACGATGTTCTCGAAAGTACAAAGGTGTTAAATAACACTATTGATAAGAGCTTCCTAGGTTTGTTCCGATCTAATCATACAGGTTGCAGAAACCAAAACAATGTTACTGTAAATGGGAAACATATACAACATCGTGTCATCACAAGGCTCAAAATCTAGAAGGATCAATCCAACCTGGAAATTATTGGTTGGTGTTTTTGAAAGTTTTTTTTTTTAAAATATAAAAATAAATCAATAAAAAAACTTTCAATGTGTACCTCATATTAATTAATTTACGCTAATAAACTTATTATTATATTAAAAATAGATGAAAATACTTCTTAAATTTCTTTTGCTAGAATGAAAAAAATTTATTATATTTATGGATTGAAATAAAATATTAAAAAATATTATTAGATTAAGAAAATTATTCCAATAAATAATATCTGTATATGACATTTTTTAATAATTTTTGAGTTATACATAGATGTTTCGGGTTTTTAAATTTTACTTTTTAGTAATACTTAAAAGATTATTAGGTTATTAATATATATTCAGATATTTCACTTTGTATAACATGATCGGAACAAAACGTAATCTCTATTTTTAAATCATTTCATAGTCAGTTCTAAGATTACAAGTGATGCGGTATTAATTCATAAATCATTCTTATGTCTAAATCAATGTTGTAAATGACGTGTAAATAACAACACAGAACCAAAAATATTTATAAATCTACGCTAATAATGGAGATAAGAAAAAAGGTAAATTTCTTAAATTCATGTAATTTTTTTTTTTAAATTCCTTAAATGGTGTAATTTATTTATTTATTTTTGGATATGGGTAAATTGTGAATAGGAGACAGGATATCACTGTAAAGAAATCGTAATCCTATACCATGATTTAATATAAGATTGAAATCGTGAGAAGATGACAGGATCTTAATTTACTGGATGAAACTACATAGCCAAATTTTTAATTAATGAATTAAATTAATATAGTGAGAATATTGTAGGATCTTAATATGGTTATTATTATTCACTCATTCTTCTTCTAATGTGCAACTAAAATAAATGCACAATTACAAAAGTGATTTTATTTATTGATAAAAATGATTGAAAATAAATTGAAACAAATGTGAAGTTAATTTGAAATTAAACAATAATGGTTGAGGGGATTATTGTTTAAATTAAAATGAAAGTGATATTAGTATGAGATTTATATATTAAACTAAATTAAAAGTAAGTTTGATTTTGAAAAGAAAAATTAAATTAAATTAAAATTTAGTAATAAAATATATTTAGCAAAATTAAGTTTAAGTTTAATATTTGAATTTAGTTACTAATATAAAAATAATTTTTATAAAATAAGATTTAGTAATAAATTTAGAGTGAAAATTTTGAAAATATTATATAATTTTTTAAATAAATCTATTGTTAGTTTTTAAATTATATTTATTACTAATTAAATCTATTTCATATATTAATAACTAAATTCATAGCATATAACTTTTTTTCTCATTAATCACTCTTCTATTCAAATTAGATCACAAGTGTCAAACAAGACAGAAGAATAATAGGTGAAGAATATTAACCTTAAATCATAAAGTATTTTCACTATATTAATTGACTCATCAATTGAAATATTAGATGCATAATTTCACCTAATAAATTTAGATCATGTCGGTCTTTTCATTTAGTTTTATATTAAAATTGTGGAATAAGGCTCCTACAATGATATGGTGTCTCCAATGCACGATTTACTTATATCTAAAAATAAAATAAAAAAATTTATCATTTCAATCGACAGCAGATATGAGCCTTCGTGTTTTTATCTTGTATCACTTTATTATTAACTTATATTTTAGTAATTCAAGAACGAAATTAAAAAATTAAGATCTTATATTGATTATAAAATTAAAGCTGTCTATCTTAAATCTATTGTCAATTTATTACAAAGCTTTTAAAACTCAAACTCTACAATAATATAAGGATGATGGAAATTTTTGTGTACTCCCTTGTTTTGGTTATGCACATGACTCTATAAGATAACTTTTATGTGTGAAAACATTGTACAAGTGGCATGGTATAATAGTAAGTTCAACCAATTTCAAATTTTAAAGATTTATTTGATTTCTCAAGCTTATATACTTTATACACTGAGAACATTTATTGAATCCTCTTATTCTTTTTGTCGTACTAAAAAAATAACATAATAAAAATATTTTTAGCATAATTTTATGGTAGTGTACTAAGATTTACTAGTCCTTGCATGATACATTTAAAAATGATAAATATTTTAAATTGGTGTAATTTTTTTTAAATTTATGAAATGATGTTTTTTTATTTATTTATGAATATGGGTAAATGGTGCATATCAGACATGATATGGTTGTGAATAAAATCATGACCCTATTCCACGATTTAATATAAGATTAAATAAAATTATAAGAAGAGTACACTATCTTCATTTATTAGATGAAATTGTACTACTAATATTTTAATTAATGAGTTAATTAATATAGTGGGATTTTAGTGGGGTTAATATTCTCCACCCATTCTTCTTTTGTTTTGTTTGACACGTGTAATCTATTATTGTTGTGCAACTAAAATAAATGCAAATTTAATTTGAATAGAAGAGTGGTTACTGAAAAAAAAAGTTACATGTTATAAAATTTATAGTTCTTAATGTAAAAATAGATTTAGTTAGTAATAGATATAATTTAAAAACAAACAATAAATTTATTTAAACAATTATATAATATTTTAAAATTTTTCATTCTAAATTTATTGCTAAATCTTAATTTTATTTTAAATTATTTATATATTAGTAACTAAATTCAAATATTAAACTTAAACTTAATTTTGCTAAATATATTTTATTTCTAAATTTTAATTTAATTTAATTTTTCTTTTCAAAATCAAACTTACTTTTAATTTAGTTTAATATATAAATCTCATACTAATGTCATTTTTTATTTTAATTTAAACAATAATCCCTTCAACCATTATTGTTTAATTTCAAATTAACTTCATATTTGTTTTAATTTAATTTTAACCATTTTTATCAATAAATAAAACCAGTTTTGTAACTGTGCATTTATTTTAGTTGCACATTAGCAATACATCACAAGTGCCCAAAATAGAAGAGGAATGGGTAAAGAATATTAATCACCTTAAGATCCTTCAGTATTCTCATGGTATTAATTAACTCATTAATTGAAATTTTGGCTACATGATTTCATCTAGTAAACTAAAATGATGTTCTCTTCTGACCATTTCATTTAATCTTAAATTAAATTGTGAAATAGGGTCACAATTTTTTCATAATGATATGCACAATTTACCCATATCCAGAAATAAATAAAAAAATACACTATTTTAAGAATTTCAGATAAAACCTACACCAGTTTGAAAAATTTACCTTTAAAAATTACTTTAGAAATAAGGAAATATTTTATCTCCTTCTATATAATAATGATATTAAAATATCTAATAACTAGTCAATATTAAAGTTTCTATCATTTTTAAGTTGTATTCATTTTTTTATATGGAAAATATTAACTCACCCATAATCTAACTCAAGTTGTGTGAGCTAAACTAATGTTAATCTATAATTAATAGTTCTTCAACCTTTTCTAGTCTAATCTAAGTAAATATGTGTTAAATCCAACTAATTCACATGTTACAAACCATTTTAACCCTTATATACATAATTTACTCCAAAAATGAATGGACCATAATGATTATATAAAAGAATTGTTAAATTAAGATGTAAAAAAATAATCCATGAAATAATAACTTTTAATACATACAGTAGCAAGTTTAAAATTAGTTTGAAGTAATACTCATAAAATTATGAGTGCAAAATATGTTGGTTTAGATAGTGGAAATTATATACTAAAATTGGCTTTACTTTTATAAATGGGTCATCAAAACATTTTATAATAAGTATAATCAAGATTAAATAAAATGTATAATATATAATTTTAATCATTACAAAGTTAAATAACAAAATTAATTATATATTCACACAACATTGTCTTCATTAAACCAATAATTGATTCAATCAATACATTATGTCACTAGATCACTAATGAGTCACAAATAAAAATATATGATGTTAAATACTATCAAAGATTATTATTGTGAGCCATTTTATGAAGATGTATTTTTAAGTAGAAACCATTTATGTTATATATAAATATTAATAATATTAATGGCTTGATATTTATGTTATCATTTTCTATTAGTAGTTGGATGATATATTACCAGCCAACTGAAATTATTTAATTTTATAAAATTAGAAGATAAAATGTACAATTAAAATTTTGTATATTCACAAAATTATAGAATCAAAAGTAAACTTATATTTTTTTCTTCTTCAACATATTTATAACATAATAAGTGGACCTGATTGTTCACAATGTTAAAAAAAACAATATTTAGTCCGGAGAATTTCATATTCCATTTTTATGATGTGCGAAAACTTGTGAACTTATATAACATTAATAATAATAATAATAATAATAATAATAATAATAATAATAATAATAATAATAATAATAATTGTATTTGGTAATTTTTTTTTACAGGAACTTACAGAAGAGAAAAAAAAATCAAATTTTCCAAAAGTTAAAATTAGCATATACTATTTGTGTATAATTCTTTTTATCTAGTAATAAAATTTAGAGATAAAAAATGCTATTTAACCTAGTTAAATAGTACAGGAGGGTAGGCACGGGGAAATACCGAATAATATTGTAAGAGACTCTTCCTATGTATGTCGGCTTGATTCAGTTTGTGCAAGAGAAAAACCTCCCTTCCCTTCACAATCCAATTTCCTGGGATCATATACCTTTCAATATTATCTTACTCTCTACCTTCTTCAAAATTCATTTACCAGCTGTTCGATTCCCTTCCCAATCTCGATCCAGGAATAATAACATGTATTGATTAAGCATTTTCCCCAAATAATACACAAAGAAGAGTAGATAATAAAAGATATCAGCGTGCTTTTGATCGATTTGCAAATCTGAGAGTAAAACCTTGTGCTGCCATTGCGATCATTTTCTGTTGTCAGATGGCGTTTCAGGAAAAGGGGAACAAGTTTAAAAGGCAGCCGGAGAAGAATTCCTCTGCTTCAAACAATGGAAGAACTCCGGGTGCTGTCAAATTCTCTAACGACACGGAAAGACTTCAACATGTTAATAGCATACGCAAAGCCCCCGTAGGGGCTCAGATGAAGCGTGTTATTGATCTCCTTTTTGAGGTATATATAATTCTTCCGTTCCATCTTTTCTGTATGATAAAAAAATCTGTGTCATGGTTTATTCATGTTTAGTAAATTAAGAATGGATCAATTGTTATAAAGTTGTTCTGGCTTAATAGGTAGTGGCAAATATACAGCTAAGTCAGCACCCATGGCTGTTTTAGCCGAGTGGGATTGTCTCTCAGGAAAGATTTTTGTGATTTCTAAATGAACATGCTTGATCAGCAGTGTTGAATATACAGCTGGGACATAGAAGCCTTGATGATCCTGACTGATTCAAGTAGAATTGTCTTGTAAGATACTTGTGATTTCTAAAAAATTGTTTAATCTACTGTGTTAATATACAGCTGGGTTATGGTTAGAACCCATAATGATCCTAACGGACTCGGTATTGTTGTCTCTCGTCTTGTGGTCTCTGAGAAAAGCACACTGACCAGTATCGGATATGCAGTTATGTTATACTCAGAATTTATAGTGGTCCTAGCTAATTCAAACGGGATTGACTCGTGAAAAGTGAAAAATACCCGTGGTCTATAAAAAAATGCTTAATCAGCAGTGTGAAATATGCAACTGGGTTATACTCAGAACACATAATTGTCCTGATCCACGAGAATAAGATTGTTTATGGTGCAAGACGTTTGTGGTCTCTAAGAAATGTTTAATTTTAAGGATCTTGATAACCAGTATCCTAAATACAGTTAAGAAATTCAAAATAGAAAGCCTTTATCAGAATTCTCACTGAGAATGCATTGCAAATCACAATAAAAGTGAATTAATGATAATATTTAATTAAAAAATTGAATTCATTTGCCGGTGTCCTAATGCATGGTGCATAGTATATGCTTTCCTTTTAGCCTTCTGTAAGTTACTTTGTGTCTCATGATCATTCTGAATGGTAGTTTGTGAGTGTCATTGATACTTAGTGTTTGCTTTACAGACTCGAAAGGCTTTAACGATGGAGCAAATAAATGAAGCGTGTTACGTGGACATGAGAGCTAATAAAGATGTTTTTGAGAGTATGAGGAAAAACCCAAAAGTAAAATATGATGGGGAAAAATTCTCTTACAAGGTAACTTTTATTAACGTGTATATGTACTGTACCTACACTTTCATGTTTCAGTTTTAGGCCCATAGTTTGGTTTGTGATACTTGGCATTGCTTTTCCTCTGCAGTCCAAGCATGATATTAGGGACAAAAGTCAGCTGCTTTTCCTGGTACGTAAGTTTCCAGAGGGCATTGCTGTTGTTGACCTAAAAGATTCTTACCCAACTGTGATGGAAGACTTGCAGGTAAATTATTCTTGTTAGTTAATTGTTTTGCATGAAATCTTCTTGGCATTCATTTTTCAGTGGCACTGGTGGGATTTTGAATATAGATATATGTTTCACGGCATATTTGTCTTGGCTCATTGTGCAGGTATTCATATCTCACAGATTTGATCTCTTCCCATGCATATTGAATTTTGGATGAATCATGTGTGCTAAAATCACTCATCATTATACATGTGAAAGAAGTTTAAATAATCAAATGTTATGGACAGTGTCAAGGGTGAATATAAGTCCCCATGAATCTATATCGATTAGAGAAAAAGTCAAAATATAGTATATAAGTAGGTGTAAATCTTAACTTACAAGCCGATTTTTAAGGTTGAGTTAGACTTAAATTTTACTTTTTAAAATGGTATAAGAATCATTTAGAACCTATCCTAGTAAGATTTTTAGTTTCGTGTCACCCATTATCACCCATTATCGGATTCTCCCCAGTCTCACACTCAAGTGTTTAGTTCTCGGCATGAGAAAGTGTGTCAAAGAGTCCATATTGATTAAAAATAAAGTCAAATTATAATATATAAGTGGGTACAAATTTTACTTTACAAGTCATGTTTTAGGATTGTTAAGTTTAAATTTCACTTCTTAATAATAAAAGTCAAATGCATATGCAGGAGAGGTGTGGTGTGAAGTTCTTTTATGACCTTCGGGTTACCCGCTATCTGGACAAATTAATATAGTGTAAATATAGTTTAAAAGCTAGTTATATTATACCTACCCGATGGTCTTAGCTCTTGCAAGGAAAGGAACAAGTCCAAGTGTATATTTCTCCTTTTATATGTGCTTTCAAGCGCATTCAAATAGTTCCTCTCATTTTTTCTTTTCTTTTATTTTAAAGTTTGTACTTGGAAGCTTTGCTTTTTCATGCAATAAAACTCTATTCAGGAAAATTAATAGTGTATGTCATAAAAATAATAAATTATTTAAAGCAAAGTTCTCTATATTTTACAAAAACTTTAACACAATGAGATTTTCACACCTTAAATCTGCATGAAACTATGCTAAGTTAGCATAACTTGAAGAGACCACTATAGGTTCAGAGGTTGTCTTTCATACTTTAAATTTATATATATTATTTTGAAAGCAACGACATAGTTGAAAGATTGAGTTTCAAATATGGTTAGCACTTTTGCTTATGCCATCTCGTTGTGAGTATATAAAACGGAAGGATAGAAAGCCAAAATTGCTTTACTGCAATCTAAACTTTGGAATCTTACAACTTCAAATAAACTTTGGAATCTTGTAACTCTAAAATATGTTCATGTCAGTTAAGTGTAGGTGTCAAACTAGAAAATTTGGGTGAACCAAATGTGATCTTGATTTTTGGACTAATTTCCTTATTTACTAGAACCGCACATGAATGAGATTTTAAAATCATTTTACCCCTTTCTATCAACCTGGAGTTGCCAATATTGAATTATGCCATTATGGCTGGTATGGAAATGGAACTTTCTCGTATATGGGATTTTGAATTCTCCGACATTACTTGAGCAAAAAGCTGAACATGTCATTGCCTGAAGGGATTCAGTTTTGTACCAAGTATTTATTGGTGGCATTCCATTTTGTAGAAAACATTGCTATTGAAATTTACTTATTTAGTCTTTCCATGTGTCTCCTTCGTTTGCGTACTTTAGTTTGTCTCTGTTTTTTTTTTTTTTTTGAAAGACCATTCTGTGTCTCTGCTTCTTAGAGGTTTACATGATAATAATACATGAGTGAACTTTGTGGTATCCTTTTTTTGAAATATTCAAAGAATGGAACTACTTGAAAAATTTGATTTGCGACAACATCTAATACTTATATGATTTGGAGCGGTGAGAGGTGAATTTCTTAGAGGCGGTGAGGAGTCAAAATTTAGTTGATTTGTTTCTCACGGAACAAGACCTTATAAAGTTATTGGTTTCTAGGCTTTGAAAGCTTCAAGGGAGGTTTGGCTGTTATCTAACTTTGACTCGCAAGAGGACATTGCCTACCCGAATGATCCTAAAGTGCCCATTAAGGTGGATGATGACCTTAAACAGCTTTTTCGGGGGATTGAATTGCCTCGTGATATGATTGACATAGAGAGGGATCTACAAAAGAACGGAATGAAGCCTGCTACTAACACTGCAAAGAGGAGGAGTGCAGCGCAAATGGAAGGCATTTCAACAAAGCCTAAACCTAAGAAGAAGAAGAATGAAATCACTAAGAGGACCAAGCTGACTAATGCCCATCTTCCGGAGCTTTTTCAGAATTTAAATAATTCCTAACTTAGGAACAAGTGGCGAGTGGTGAATGAATTCATACAGCTCATCTGTTTGACATAAAACATGTGGTTAGAAAGTCTTTATGTCGTTCAGTTGGGTGTGAGCTTTTTTATTGTGTTAGCAGACTGCATCTGGTTTTGGATTGTACCGAATCAGTTGGAGGGAAACCATGACCATTGCAAATTCAAGCCATTCTTTCTATCTACACTTATACACCATTCTAAGGCCAAAGGGTAACGATGGCCAGAGTCCATCTTCTGGTGTTTTTCCTAAAACTAAAGACTAAACAAAAGGACAGACGCCAACCATGTTAGCAAACACGAGCAATTGGCTCAGTGAAAAACATTCGTAAGAGGTTCTCATTGGTATTTAATTCTGTTAACAAATATTCTTTTTTACTTTATACACATTAAGGATGTAGTTCATCATTCCGGGTTATTGCGCATCTTAATCAGATGTTATGCTCTATTGCTATTTCAGTATACGTACGAATGCACCCTGAAGTATGACCCATTTTCACATTTAGTGTCAAAAAATTATCTATTGTTGCGTTTGGCTAAAGTGGTACCTTAACCTCTTACTAGAAAAACTGTTTCTTTTTTTTTTTTCATTTGCTGCAGCACTTTTTACTCCTCAAATGTATCAATTATTATAAACTATTTCAGAAACTACAATAATTGTTCTAGTCCAACTGCGTTCCATTGCCAACCACTTAACTTGGCCCTTTCAAAAGTCTTAGCAGTTTCCCTTTTCAAAAGCCTGTACTTCAAATATTTTGTAAGTAGTTTTCATCTCTTCATTCAGCTTCTCTTCAGCAGTATAAAATGTTTTCTTAAAAAGCTAAAATTGAAAAGGTTTTGCACTGGTGCGCACTTCCTTGCTTCACTGACGTAAAAATACAGTAGCTATCAATGCCATAAATGAATTTTAAAAAATTCATTTATGATTCTTTATTCTTTAAAAAAAAAGTTTCCTTCAGTCTTTTTTTAACTAATACCTTAAAAAAGTTAAATGACATGTAAGTTAATTCTATTAATCAATTTCAAGTTTTAGTTACAAATAATCAAAATAAATCTTTTTAAAACATAGAACTAGATTCAGACATATCAAACTGAAAGCAAATCAATAATTCAAACTTACTAAACAAAATTGTTTACATAAATATAATATATCAACTATCTCATAATTCTAGCCAATAATATATCATCACAATTTAGAATGCTCAAATTTAACCATCCAACAACTAAATTTCAATTTTAACATCACCAACTAAAGTCCAAATATTTTATTGTCCTAGGTTTTAGCTCTTCAAGTTTTATTCTAACAATATCAATTATTTCCAAAACGGTTAATTTTCTTTATCTTAACTTTCTTACCCTTTAAAAAAACTACTCTAAAATCTCAAAAAAAGTTAAAAGTCCTAATTGTTGAAAGAACTAATTTGCAAACTAAATATTAGAAAAAAAAAGCTAATAAAAAAAATCATCAAATCGAATTGTTTTTATACTTTATCACCTTTTATATCACACATACACACGCATACGCGCCTTGTATATCACATTTAATTAAAATATTAATTCTCTTATTAACTTAAACTTTTTTCAAAATATTTTTCTAGAATACATCCCATTACTTACTTATTCCAAGGCTTTGAAGCATATTTAAAATTATGAAACAATATTGAAATTAGGGTAATAAGTATAAATTAAATAAGAAATGTTCATAACAATTCCTTTCTACTTAAGTTGATTGAAAATCACAAATTTTAAGAAGCTTCACTTCTAGATCAGGAAAATGAATCATTAAATACAAAAAACACCTATTTTGATAAGGAATGAATTTAAATAAGAGTAAATTGGTAATAGTTTCCAACAGTAGCATTGGGAGACAAGTTCTTCTTCCTTTATTTCTATGCTAATTTGTCCTCTTCAAATCAACAGCTTGAAACAGTACATAGGAAAAAACAGCACACCAAGCAATATTAAAATGTGTAACAACATACAACAAATCAAGGGAGAATTTGGTTCTTCATTTGCCTAAAAAACTTAGGCGCTAAAGCATGCAAAGAATTTTCTTGGAGTAACTCCACGGCTACGAAACTTTGCAGCTGTCTCCTCTAATTCCAGAAATTCTTCCCTTTTCTGAGCCTCAACATTTGCCCTTTTCTCTTCTGCTAACCGGTGAATTTCAGCAACTTTATTCTTCATTTTCTCAACATACTCAGCCTTCTTCCTTTCCAAGTTTTCCTGTTCAAAACAAATTTTTTCAACACCATGGCAAGCTAAACAATCAGTGTCTATGTACATGAATCAACCATGTAGTTAATCACCTCAATTTTCTTGAGTTCTGCCTCTACTGATGATTTCCTGCTATCTTCCCACAACTCAATGGCTGAGTGCTTCTTGTATGCCCTGTATGATCGTTCATCAATGGTAAACAAACATTTTCTCATGAACATGTTTCTAGTGAATGAACAAAAGGAATAAAATAGTAGGATGACTCATTGGTTGATGAAAGAGTCAACCATATTTGATTTGGATTAGCAGCAAACAGTGTTATGTGAGATAGATACATCAAGATTTATCAATCTTAAAATTCGACCTGTTACATTCAGAACAACATAAATAGTTATTGCCGATTATTTAAGATGTGAACTTACCTGTTCTCTGCTCTTGTCTTTTCACTTTCCTCCCATGCTTTAATTAAAGCCAATCTTTTCTCCGCTAAAACTCTTGCAAGCATAGCATCTGGTGAAACAATATGAGAAAGGTTACACATATCTCTTGAACATTCAATAAGTACATAAAATATTTGTTTAGAGAATGACCTTTGCTGATTGAATCCTCTGTTTCCTTTTCAGCAGCATGATCTTCAACCTCTATGAAAAACACGATGGAGAGAATGAATAGTAGTTGCGTAGAATATATATAAATACTACAAGCCTAATGCAAGTACTTAACCATTCCTACAAGTGTAGCAATTATACTGCCTAAGGATTCATTCATTTTGTTTAAAGATCAATATATAATTGTTTTATGCCATCGCAAAAGTCTTAACCTGAAAGGTTACATTAGCTAATCTCAACTATCAATGGAAATAGTACATATGGCAGTAAACAAAATTGCCTTTAAATTTCTTCTTGATTTCCATTTTAGAATACTCTACCACCAAAGATGAATAAAGAGTTGCAGTTCCTGGAAGCAAAAATTACTTTCCTTTTATTGTGCAGATGAAAATACCAAAGAAACCTTGAAATTAATTCAGAGGAAAAAAACTTTCATGGCAACCAAAGCAGAAAGCAAAAAATACTAACAGGTACCAAAAAGATAAACAAACTAGATAGATCAAAAAGTTCAAAAGAAAGAGACAGATAAAATAAAGACGTGAGAAAACCATTTTGGACACGACAAATTCTTCTTCGAACTTTGTTAACTTGGAAGAAAACACTACTAAATAAAGAGGAGAGTTTATGGAAACACTAGCAAGAAGCATCCTTTATCATTGGAATACCAGAAGAAGAAAAAACATGTATAAACTGAGTTTCTTTAAGCTTAGAGATTTACTTTGAACAGGTGGGGAAGGAGAAGGGACGTTCTGGTTTGGAGGGTCAGGTTTATCTGATTGTTTTTCCTGAAGAGGAGGAACAGGGTCGACAACTGGTTCGGTTTTGTTTGAGAGCTCTTCTTCTGCCATGATGGCTTGCTTATTGTGGAAGATTCTGAGTTATGAAATGGATGAATATGGAAAGTGTTATAAAGTTAAATATATAGCATAGCAAAGAGAGTGAAGAGGTTGGACACAAACCTCAAATTTGTAAATAACAAGGTTGTGAGCTGGCCTTGCACAACAACGTAAGGGCGCGGCGAAGTTTCAAGTTGGACCCCCACACCAGTACGCCAATATTCACGCCATTGTTGTGTTTAATAGGAATTAGTTGCTACCTATGATTTTGTCATGTATTTGTATGTTTCTCCTGTTTTTTTCTGCATCGGTGGACAAATTACGGCGGCGTACTTTCGAAGTATGTTTTGTAAAAAATAAATTAAATTAAATTTAAAGTATTAGATTTATTTCTTTCATTCCCTTATCTCCTTCCAAAGATTACCGAGACAAAAAATAATTTTAAAATTAATGTTAGCAAAAATCTCATAAACTAATTACACCTATACGTAACAATTGAAGAATGATTATATATAAACTCAAAATTTGACTCTATAGATTGCTTGTATTTTACACCATTCAGTGGCGCGCTTTTAGCTTCATTCACTTTATAATCTCACAGAGCACGATGACACGTGCATACGATCTCATATAGCAGCACCATGACATGTACATACGACTCTTTTTCTTTTTCTTGTTTTAACGTCAACTTCATGACATACTTTTAACAAAAAATTAAAAACATTTCTTAATAATATTGTTATTGGTATGCATTTATCTACCTATATTATTGATGATTAATAATTTAACATTCTTAATATTCACCTTCAATATTCAGAATCTTCATTAACAGAAAATAACACTTTTCTTGTTTGGTTAATATATTAAATGAAGTGTTTGCAATTAAATAAATAAATAACTTATTTTTTTATTTTCTTTGTTGATCGTAAATTAGCTTTGCATAAAAGTATAAATGATCTTAGATAATATTGAACCGAACGTAGACTGTCAATAATAAATCTACTTTTTTCATCTGTAGATTTCTTTCCAAGGTGCATGATTTCCATTATTGGATATGTTTATTTATTTATAGTTTGCATGTGGTTTAATCTACTTTGCTTTAGTTTATAGAGACTATCTATGTTGTTTTATAAGCCTTTATTATTAAGTCAAAAAGATGTAAATTACATGATGTAATAAGTATAACTTTATTTCTTTGAAAAATATCAATTTAATAAAAACATTAAATATTTCATCACAATTTACGATAGCGTGAAAAATACAAGTAACTAATTAAAATAAAATTTTGTGTAAAAAATTAAATAATATTGAATGTAGAAAATTATAAATATATTTTCGATAATACGAGGATTAACCAGAACAAATTATTATAAATTTAATTAAATACTAAAAAAATCATTTCCATCACTAATAATGATCCTATCGAGTTAGAATATGTATGTTTCAACATACATGTCACAGAAAAGAAAAAAATACATAAATTCAACCCCACATGTAATAAACTGGTATGTCTTTTACATACTTAAACGTGCAACTTCTAATACTGTAGATTAGTTTTTATACTATTATTTATTTATTTTCATATATAAACATGTCTTCTTATTCTATTATTTTGATAAATTTATTTAATTTAGATAGTTTGATTAATTTTATATTTACTCTATTGCTATTTTATTATAAAAAAGTATTAATATATTATTTTAATAAACATAAACTGGTACAAATACGATTGTATGATAATCTGATAAATAAAATTTTGCGTGTATATAACGATCAACTTTGGTCGATTTTGATCTATTTGGAAAATCTGCTGTGTATGGAATTTAATCAATCCAATAGAAAAACTACTATTGTTTTTGGTTTTTTAATTGTTTACCATTAATTTATAAATATATACATACCTACTTGAGGTATTTTTCAAAATTTTATTTGAGTTGAATTTGAAAAAGAAAGGGCAGAAAGAAAGAAAATGAAAATGATTTTATGCAACTGAAGAAGCTTATTATATACTCTCAAGCTATCCATGTTTGACATGATATCGAGTTAGTCAAAAAAGTTTAAAAAATTATGAAATACTTTATTTTAGACATGACATGTGGAGCGTATTTAATTTAATTTAATTTAAAAGTCATTTAATTTAATTTTGTTGCCATGATGACATGCACATCATGTTCAGAAATTTAACACGTAAGGTAAGTGAGTGATACAATGAATGAATCTGATTCACAAGGTGGTTAATATTTTAAATTTATCAATTTGTTTTCATCCTTCCTCTTAATTTGTTAAGTCAAAAATAGAGTGGGATAAGTTGGTCTTTTAATTATATTTTTAAATTAAAATTAAAATAAAAGATAATTTTAAAGATTAATTTTTATACTATATTATTCGAAGGATTTAAATATATTATAATATTATAAATTAAATATTAATATTTATAAATTAACTTCTATTTATTAATTATAACTAACTAATTTAATATGGAAATGTAGTCATTTTTTAATTTATCCGTTTAAATATATTAATTGATTAAATAAATATTTTAGAAAATTATATAATAAGTTTGCTTTCAAAATATATATTTTAACTTAAAATAACAAATTAAGAAAGCTTAATTGAATTCTTTGTGATCAAGACTTCTAACTTACCTAATTGTATTAAAAATCCGATTGGTCCCATTTTTATTTTTTTTTTACGAGCAAACGAGAATCAGATGAAAATGAGTCGGATTAATTCGTTTTTATTACCCTGAATTTGTCTCTTTTAAATATGTAGCGTATTTTACAATCTAAAATTAAATATAACAACATTTTTTTATTAATTAAAATGAAATTATATATCGAATGATATTAAACTAAAAATTTTCTTCGTTTTACATAGCTGTCATTTTTAAAAGTTGTCTTTCTAAGAGTGATATTTAAAGAAGAAAAGTTTTTTGTTTCATTATGTTGTAGGAATGGTACTACAGGAGTAGATTTAATTAGAAAATTGGTAAACCGCTTAAAAATAATAAAAATTAAGATTTTATTTATAACCATTTAATGTAAAATGTCTTTCTATGAAAACTATTTTTAGATGTTACTTTTATTTTTTTCTCAAAAAATAAAAATAAAGTATTTATATTTATATTCAAACACTATTATTAAACTTAAATACTATATGATATTTAAGTGAAAATGCCAATATATCCTCACAAGCTGTTACTTGTTTACAAACTAGTAGTACATATTTTAATGACTAGAGATCATATAAAAAAAATTCCAACAACAGAAATGTATTCATCAACCAAACATTTTTCCTAAAGGATATCATTTTCAGATTTATATATTTCCAAAAATTTTATTTCAAAAGTAAAAATAAATGTTTTGAAATAAACATTTGTATGAATTTAATTTTCTCTATCTTGGATGATAGGTTTCTTAGCTTCGTCATGCTTTCATTCTTGTTTTTTGTAGTCATTATCCACGCAACCATTTTACCGTACATTTTCTCCTTTCTTACCATTTCTCAGCCTCAATCCTGCAAAACGAGGAAGGAAGCTCCAATAATAAAGGGACAAAAAGCTCAGTAATTTTCCACATATAAATTATAGTACATGTGTTGGGAATGAAAATGTTGTTTATTAGGGAAGTGAGTAACTTGGTTGAGAAAATTATGCTTCTTATTTTGACTTCTTTAGAATAAACATGTCCTGTAGTCTAGTGTTCATAAAAAAATGGTGCATAGTTCTATTGCTTTATCTATGTGAATAAAAACAATAATAATAATATAATAGTAATAATATCAATAATGATGATGAATAATTTAATACAATAAAAAATGTAATCTATAATGGTTAATGAAATCCAACTTTTGACTCTTCAAATTCCTTTTACAATAGAGAGGGAGCATGCTATAATGAATCATACTTTTACTTGATTGTGTTGAATAAACATTGTGCAATTTCTTATTGACAACACAAAAGACTTCTTAGGTTTTTGTGTAAACACAAGCAACTAAATGTTGATTGCAACAAGGAGGCTTTACCAATGAATTAATATATATATTTTTTCTATTTTGTGTCAATAGATCATTTTTTTTTTCTTGCCAATAACATCTGTAGTATTTCTATTTTATTGTATTTTGTTTCTTTTCGTGAACACCTAATTTATTCTCTATCTTTTTTATTATTTATTCATTCATTTTGTTTTCTTTATTATATATTTGTCTTCTTTTTCTCCATTTTTTTATAAGTAATGAACAAATCGTTGGCAACTCCTGAATGTGGTTCTCCCATGACTGAACCCAATCAAAGATGCACAAACAAAAAAATGGGAGGAAAAGATGAAGAAGAAAAGCATTTTGGGCCGTAATCCAAATTTCGAATTTGCAGATTATAAAAGCCGTGATCCACAACGAACAACAGCACGAGAAAGAAAAATAAAATCTGAAAGGATCCATCATAGTCTACGAACACCCACCAACAAAACTCATCAAAGATATTACTTTTTGCGAGCACAATGTAGCAAATCAATATTTGGATTTTATTAAGAAAAATGCTCATAATGTTAAGTATCTCGTGTGCGAAAGAAAATTGTTTTAGAGGGAAAAAAATAGTTTGATTGTTCTATGTTTGACCACCTACCATACTATTTGGAAATAAAAATTGAAGCCATGGTAATGTATTTAAAAAATACCTTTAAGTACATGTTGCTATAACATCTGTGAGCTGAATAAATTTCTTGCCCAAAATCGACATCTGTCTCATCCTCTTTTAATGTGTGATAATGAGATGAAGAATGTAGAGGTACCCCTTAAAAACAATTAAAGGAAAAAAGTCATAGGATTTCTTTCATAACGTGACTTCTTTATACCTTTGGCTAAATAGTATGTGATGTTTTTTCTTTCTTTTTTTTTTCATTTTCTTCTTCTTTTCCTTTATCTTTCACTTCCCTTTCCTTGACTTCACTTTTTTACGTTGTATTTGCCTGTATTCTTTCTTACTTTCACTGTTTTACGAGCGCACATGGTTTTCAGCATTTGTGTCAATGTTTATGTTTCTAATATGTTCTTAAAATTGTATGAAAATGAACTTTTGGAGACCGATGAAACTGAAGCCTTTTTTTTTTTTTTTTTTTTTTTTTTTACATGTCAAACTAAAACAGTTACTAAATATTATTTATAAAAAGAAATATTAAATAACATTAAACATATTATATATATGGTGTGGACTAGCTTCACGTGAGCCCCTTTCTGTTGTCTCTCATGTCTTCCTCTGTGCACAGACGCAAAACAACTTCATCACTTTTGTGCACTCTGCACCCTCTTCTCCATTATAATCACTTACTCTCTCATTCACCCTTGTCTTTTTTCTAACTCAACAAACATAAATATCTTCTTAGACTGCATGATGGAGTAAATACGTGGAAGATTTAATTTTATCTCATTGTAGTCACGTTACTGAAAGAGATAAAGTGAATGGCCTAAACCAACACACAACTATATTCACGAGAGTATTAACAACAGTAAATCAAAGAAACAGAGCTACCCAATTACTTCTAGTTCACGTATGATATTGATGGATGGATATTTTTGTCTTCTTTATTTTCCCTTTAGACACAAGTGAGCTCATACATAATTTGGTAGAACAAGTGATATATTTTACAAATGAGAATTATTTATATTAGTACCTACATTATATACACAAACACAATTCAATATTCAAATTAGGAAGTTGTTTCACCTAATCTTCAAAATTTAACTGCTCAAGTGGAGATAAGCAATATCTTAGAAGTTGGAATTTTTGATCTGGAAGGAAAGGATCCCACAATAGCGAAATTAACTTTGGCATCCGATAAAACCAAAGTTTCATATTTTATAGAATATGATTCTACATACTCTTATGACAGCGAAGAAATTGCTTTAGCACTTGTTAGCAGCAGATTGATACATTTTGTCAGCTATTCACTTCGATTGATCATGAACTTATTCCACTCAACCTGTAAATGCACTAATGAAATACCTTCACTGACATGATGGTTAAGCAAGGTACATTATCTACATGACAAAACCAGACAAAGTTAAGTGACAAGCAATTTCTGAATCTTTGTCACAATTAGTTCACATGTCCAATTAGTTCCTACGTAGTAATGCAGTTTGGTGGAAACTGCAAAACCATGTATCTTATTTCAACCCTGCTATTCATTTCTTTGCTGATTCTTCTTTCAGAAGATGATTTGCTGAGAATATTATGCCTAAAAGGGTTTCCTATAATTGGGCGGAGCCAAATGTTATTAGGAGTTAAGATGCGAATCAATGAACCAATAAAATATAAAATTTGCAATCCAATGGAATTTTGTTATAAAGCTGAAAAGTGGAAATCATAATGAACAAAGCAGAGTAGGCTTCATTCTCGTTGAAAATATGCAGTGGGACCAACCATCCTCGCGTAATGATGCTATGTAAAAATAAACAAATAAATCATTATAAGATAGGATCTACTTCTTTATGGTTCCCACTTTTTTTCTCAAAAATCAAGTCTTTTTCAAGTACCATATATGTTAAATTGTGTATTTCCGAACCTAATCTTATAAAGTTGTTGTTTTGGTACTGATTGAATTAGACACTTGAAATACACTTGAGCAATTAGCCACGAATTAACAAAAAAATTCGAGACTTTAATACAGGGTTCTAACATACATCTAGAACTCAGAGTTCAGCTTGTGGGAAAAGAAGAAGCAGGTGGCCAAAAAACTGCACACGTGAAATTGTTGGTTAGAAGAAGAGACAAAGACTTGAGGTCCACGTATGGCATGAATGACCTGTGTTCTTACCAGATTTGAAGTTGTGTATGAATGAACCGACTTGTTCAAGTAAATTTGAGTTAAAGTATTTTCGAGGTCTGACGAGAGGTTCACCTGAAAAACTACTTCGACAATCGACAATCGACAATCAAATAAATATGTGATCAATAATGATAACTGAATAATATTTTCTGTAATAATAAATATATATATATATATATATATATATATATATATATAATAGACTAAATTCTTATGAATTCAAAAGTTCAAGTCGAAAATAACAAATATGATAATTACCGAGTTGTGCGGGTAGAAGCTGATTTGGAAATTGTTAGAAATATTCGTGTCTATGAATCTCAAACATAAATATAATTGATTGGATTATCTCGAATGAAAACAGTACAACTAGTGTTGTGGTTGGATGACACTTGGACAATGAAATGAAATACTTCAAAATGAAAGAACTTACAACATACACATAGTGTGTGATGAAGAGAATTTTAAGGTAATCTTATAAGTATGATTTATACTTAGTTATATACTATAAACATAAACTAAAGAGTTATGCAACCCATTTTTAACGAGGTAGTTTGGTTTTGCAGCTGCATTCTAAAGATGTTTTGTGTTGGGCATGAATAGATGAGATGCAAAAATGATAATGTTTGTAAAGAATACAAGTAGAATATATGTATGTGTAAAGCGATGGTGCGGTTGAGTGTTGAGTTGTCTTCCAATCTGGTGGCTTGTGACTGCAGATGCACGCTTGAAATTGGACCCTGCAAACTTTGGTAATTCATTGACTCATCTCAAAGTTTAGTAGTAGCATCACCTCACCTCACCTCACACCTTGCATTACCAGCTTTAAAGCCAAGTAAATCAAAGCACCTCCTACCTCACTTCACCACCACCACCATTTTTATATCTATATCCCACCAATCCAACTTTCACTTAAATCGCCCTCAACTTCCTTCTTCCGCTTCTTCATTTTTTTCTCTCTCCACTGCTATTTATTATCTACAACAAAATCAATCATTTCTGCAACTATCTAACTAGTTACTCATGCCCACAAATGTATCCCTCCTTATTTATGTCAACTTCTTCCTAAACATTTAAGAAAAACGAAATAAAGATAAGTTTAAAATTTTTACACATTAAAAGTTAAAAAATATTTAGTATTTTGGGAGTAAATAGAAATATTCAATGTGGTACTTAGATGCTTCTCATATGGTTAAGCAGTTACTAGTGGGATCAGCTAGATACTACTTGGATAATTGTGGGCCCCCAGAGAAACCTTAACATGAGGTTCCTCAAACTACCTAGTGCCTAACAAATACACAAACTAGTCTAACTTAAAAAAAAGTCATTGGGCTGATTTCAATGCCATTAAATATGATTTTGTGGTTGCCACCATTGGGTCACTAAATTATCTGTTTCATTATTGAAAATAAAGTAATGATATTGTATAAAAGTTTAGATATTTTTAAAGTAATTAATAGAAAAGTAAATTTTACTATAGATATTCATTTATAATTAAAAAATAGTGTACAAAAAGTTAAACCACTTATCTATTCCAAATTATTTATTTTTCATTATATTTATCTCTTAATTATTTATTATCCTCGTGTTATTTTTATTATACGAATAAATTTCTTTATTTCTAGAGAAAATTTAGAGTGAAAGGTTGTTCATTTTCATCAATAACTAATGTGCATGATTTTAATTATAATATTAATAACTTGTTAAAAGAATTAGAAAAAAAAAACTCATAACTAAAGTAGGACACACTGAATGGTTGAAGAGAATATTAGCAATGTAAAAAAGTTTACTATCGTATTTAATAAAAATATTGTTTTTATAATAAATTTAAAACTTATGCTTATATTATTTTTTATTATTATGTAAAATTATTTATACTGACACTGTAATACGAAAACATCAAGGTAGCAAATGAGGTGATCTCAGATAACAAAAGGGAAGGTCTGAAGTAAACATAAAATTCGGCATCAATATAGTTACATAAAGATTCATTTAAAGCAAGGTAAATGACCGTCTTTTAATGTGACATGGAATTTTTAAAGTCAACACCTTTGAAATAATATATGTATTAGTTTTTTAATATATAAAAAATATAAATTAGTATTTAAATATGACATTTTAATAATAAAACATTTTATAATATACAGTTAAATCAGTTCTTAAATGATATTCTATTAGCTCACAAAAGTTAACCGTTGAACGGAATTATAGAACTTTTATATATTTAGAAATCATTTTCATTTCATTTTTAAAAGATTAAAGTAATAGTATTTTATTTCAAAAGTCAAATTGATTATTTACCAAAAAAATATCAAAATTAATTAAATTAAAAATTATGTCATATTAAAAAATATCACGTAAGAGAGAATTTTAATTAAAATTGTAATTTTTAAATTATGTTATGTTTACATAATTTAATTGGAAAACTGAATAAATTTAATCTTAAATTTATACTCTAGAATAGTAGATCCACACAGTCATAATAAATAATGAGCATTAGTAATCCAAAAAATCAGAAACAAAATTGTCAATAATTGTGATTTTCTTTTCCTAACCATAAATATTAAAGACTTACATTTTGGGAAGTTAGTTTCTTTTAATAAGCAAAAGTTTACAACAAATAAAAAAGGGGTAATTTTATAGTTTTTCATATTGTACAACCAGTTCTGCAAATAAATGTAGATTGCATAAGTAGTTAGCTGCCTACTTCATTAACTAACTGGCCATATTTTTATTCAGAATAACATATTAAAAATATTTTGTCATTAAAATTAAATTATTACATTATTATATACAATGGTTCGGAATCCGAAAACACTCGTGCACCTTAACTTGCCCCTTAATCTAGGTCTAACTGTCTAACTAACTAACATCTTTTAATGTGAATTCAACAAAGTGAGGTTTTTCTGTTTTATTATATATATATATTAGTGCTTGAAGTTACAGTTAAAAAAAAGTTTTTTATCTAAAAGAAAAAAAATTAATAAATCATAACAGAATTTAAATCAATACATACAACACAAAATAAATATTTATTAATAGCTAAAGCGTCAACAAATATGAAAATCATGTTAAACTTGTATACTTGATAAAAAGGTTAATAAGAGTGATTCAACGGATTAATTTTATATTCTATAATTAATTAATTAAAAACATTTTACGAGATATTTCAATTAATTGTAGATTAGTTTTAGTTTATGTAGGAGTTTATTTTTTCTTTCCTAAATTTTTTTATGAAGAAATTTGTTTAAAAATAGCGTAACAGTTATGCACTATTGAAACAATTTTTTCTACACCGACAATTGTAAATTTTCATTAAATTATTGTATAAAGATAGTAATTTATTTTGTATACTTAATTATTTAGAATTTATTTATATTATATTGTTGTTGAGTAACAATTTAGGTGAGGATTGGTTAGCAATTTTTTTGAGCTACATTACATTAGACAATGTTAAATTTTGTTGAAGAGTCGTTTTCAGTTTATGATAAGAGGAAAAAAGGAAATTATGGTATTAATTGGAGAGTTGGGTTTTTCTTTTGTTTGAGTAATTATTCTCTTAACCCCAAACAAACCCAACTAATCAACTTAGACTTTCGTCTGCTATAAGCACAGTTTTTATTTATTTATTTTGTAATTAAACAAATAACAAATAAAGAAATTACACAAATCTACATACTTCACTGGGTCCTCCTGCTAATTAAAACGTACTTAACCTTCTAAAAAGGATTATGGGATGATTATATATCCTTCTAAAAGAATCCATTTATAATAGTGAGTCACACTTTATGTCATCCTTGTCACATTTATATAACTATATACAAATTCTTTAGTCAAGGCTATGTAATTCAATTCATTAAATAAAATACGTACATTATTATAAATTACCTGACATGACCTAATTTCTATGAACAAAAAATGTGATTAATTATTATGAATAAAAAAAGTGGTATCTAGTTAGTCGTGTTAACTTTACTTCTTTCTTTTTTTCATGATTTTTTGGCAGCAGTAAGTACCGTTCATAATGTATAAGTATTTTTTTACCTTACATAATATATATATATATATATATATATATATATATACTCAAAGTTACAAGAGTATATATAAATTAACAAATAAATAAGTGATAACATGAATTTATTAAACATAAATTGGGTTTATCAAAGAAAACGTCATTCGACCAAAAGTAATAAGTCATCATTTGAATCTCGTCAAAAGACGTGTTTAAGTAATATTTGACCGTGCTTTATTAAAATTGCTTAGAAAAATAAATGTTAACAAAATTAAAGAAATTAATTTCAAAGTATACGAAATGTGAATATGAGTAAAAACAGCAGAACTTTTAACATGTGAAGCAAAAGTAAAAATGGCTTGGCATACCTCCCGGTACAAATTAAAAATGCGATATCGTTTTCTATTCTTTTTAATTTGTTAAAATCACTACATTGCTTTTTGTGAACTACATTTATTTGTTTTTTGTTTGTTAAAAATCATTACATTCTTATTAATACTAGAGAAAAGAAATTTATTTTATTATTTTTAAACATAATTCTAAATTAAATTAATTCTAAAATAATATTTGAATCACATTTTTAAGCATTATTTTTTTTTACAATTACCATTGCTCTTTAGAATACCAGGTTGTATAATAAGTTTCATTATTATTTTTATTCCATATTTTATATACTTTTAATCATTAAATTTGAACACACAATAAATATATATTTTATGCTTCGTTTGACAATTACATTTTTTAATCAAGAATAGTTTGTCATAATCAAATTCATTGACAGGAAAACCGTCCGTCTGATAATTATATTATAATTAATGAACACAACATTTAATAGTACAATTGTTTTTAAATTAGATTTAACTTACACTCAATAAATATATATTCTAGCATTAAAGTACGTCAATTTTATTTATATTTTCTGTGTTTGTCATATTAATTGTTAATTAAGGATTTAAATGTGTTCGTAAAAAGAATTAAGTTATAAACATTTATTTTGTTTAATTATCAAATATCTGTTAAGCTCCTTCATAATGTGATTAGTGGAAGTGCACCATCTTGTTTATTACATACTTGGTTGTCTCCATTGAAATTTTTGTTACTACTTACAGTATCAACTACTTCTTAGAAACAGCCAATTCCAGCAAGGATTTGAGGTTTGTGATCAAAATTTCTCTAACTTCCCTTTCAAGGCCAAAACAATTTTTCTTTTCTCATGGATTACTCCTACGCCTTCTTTTCTTCGTTAAATTATGTTAATAATCACCGGTTAGAACCAAACCATTCCATTTCCATACGCAGGCGAATCGTTGTTTTTCAATTTCATATGAAACCGACAAAAAAAGGGTATTATGGGAATATGTTCGCACAAGAAGATACGTTATTGTCCGGTCCCATAAAAGCACAGGTCCGTGATATATTTATATATAACTGAAAAAAAATACACGATCGTCTTCTTTACCAAAAATAAACATTTTTTCCACCGAATTGTTGCTTTAATGAAATTAAAAATTACCATATTTTAGAACAGAACCTTCCACTTCAATTCAATGTATAAATATGAATATATTTTTACTTATGTATGTCATCATCCGTTTCTTAAAAGCCGTTGCTGCGAACAGAGACGACAACAACAGAGGAGCAACGAAGCACACAACATCAGATCCACCTGACTCTGTTTTTGATCATCTCATCCTCTGTTCCTCTTGCTCCTTCTCTCTGTTTCGCTTTGGCCCAATGAGTTGAGCCACATTGAAGGAATCCACGTGCAGTGGAGTGAGTGAGTGAAGAGGATGTTTCGTTCTGCGAGATGGAGGAGCGACAAGAACAGGGTCAAAGCAGTTTTCAAGCTGCACTTCCATGCCACCCAGGTCACTTTCATATTTCTCAGAATTTCAACTTTCCTTCTTCTTCTTCTTCTTCTCCGGAATTGTAATTGAGTGAAAAAAGAAAAAACAGACACCATGTTTCACCATCAAACTTGTGGATCAATTACCACCACACCAGTCTATTACTCAAAGATATACAATAACTAGTGAAATGCTTGAGGGACGGTTTTATCAGCCATGGTGGTTTTATCTGTCTGGAGCAGAATTGTGTCTTGAGACTCTTCATTATGTGATCTAAAGAAAAAGAGACAATTTTTTTAACCCTTTTTTTAGTTTTCTTGAAAAATGAAAATGGAAGTTTGGAATAGAATCTGGATTTTGTTGGTGTACTCGTGATGATGAATTATAATGGGATGGGAATCAACATGGTAAATGAGTTGTCGTGTTCGATAATTCAATTTCAGGTGTTTCAATCTGGAATGGATGCATTGGTGCTGTCTATAGTTCCAGGGGACATTGGAAAGCCAACTACCAAATTGGAGAAAGCTACAGTTCGAGATGGAACTTGCAGATGGGAAAATCCGGTGTATGAAACTGTGAAGTTTGTTCAGGAGGCTAAGACTGGGAAAGTCAGTGATAGAATATATCACTTTCTGGTTTCAATGGTATGAATTTTTCTCCCTCTCCATCATTTATTGTTAATTTTTTTTTTTTTAATGTGATCTACTTTCTGCGTTTATGCAGGGTTTACCAAAAGCTAGTTCCATTGGGGAGGTTTCTATAAACTTTGCTCATTATGTGGACGCCACAAAGCCCTCATCTGTCTCTCTTCCCATCAGGATTTCTCATTGCGATGCTGTTTTGCATGTTAGTATTCCCTCTCTTATTTTCTAATTTTTTTTTTTTTCCGAAAGGGTTGTGGTCCAGAGGTAAAGTTACTTGAAAATTCAGGGAAAAGCTAATGAAAAACTTGAGTAAGCTATAAGTCAAAGCAATGTTGATCTAGGTAAATTTTATTTGGTGCTTAACAAACAGGTATCAATTCAGAGGCTGCAAGAAAACGGTGATCGAAGGTACAAGGGGGGAGTAGCCATGTTATTATTTTTACCTTTCAGGTTAAAGGGTTTGTCTGAGCTCAGTTTTTGATGATGCGGTTTCTTCTTGTTCGATAACATTCGCAGGGAAGAAGATGAATACGAAGTTTCCAAACTGAAATCCGATGATAGGAGCTCAAGGAGCCAATTGAACAACGGGGATACGGATGAAACCAGAAAAAGCTATTCTTCAGAAGTAAGAATTTCACCTTCTTGGGCTAAAGAATTATTGTCACTTGTTTTATGTACCCTATATGATAATTTTTCTCTCTTGTTTTCCCTCTTTTGTGAAGAAGTGAGTTAATGTCATGCTTTCATAATTGAAAATTTTCTCGACATATAAATTAAACTGACGTGGCCTTTCTGGTTTCTAAGTACAAATCTATCCATGTCTTTTGTTGTTTCGCAGGATGTCTCTGCCAAAGCAACTCTCAATAGAGCTGAATTGAGTTCTAATTACAGGACATCAAGTGGCTCTGATATGACATTGTCAAGTTCTGATGACAGTTCTGGACTTGATACTCCACGCGAAATTGGACCAAGAAAATTTCTCCACCATGCCTCTGAGCCTCAAAACCTTGCTCTGAATGCCTCAACATCAATTCATGATGCACATCAGAGATCACACTGGGACTGGTCAGCCAGGTCGGAGCACAGGCTAAGTACAGATGATGCAACATATGGTTCTCATCATAATTCTCTTCTGAAGGAAAGCTCCCAACAACCTTCCCCTTTAGAGGTTGAAAGTCTCAAAGATGAACTAGCTGCTTTGGCCAGGCAGGTGGAGGTGTCGGACTTGGAATTACAGACCCTTAGGAAGCAAATTGTGAAGGAATGCAAAAGAGGGCAGGATCTTACGCAGGAAATTATTGTCTTGAAAGGGGAAAGGGACGCATTCAAGGCAGAATGTGAAAGTCTAAGGTCTTTCCAGAAACGCATGGAAGAGGCCAAAGTGAGAAACAGGTCAAAATTGGAAGGTGGAGACCTTCATGCTCTTGTTGAAGAAATAAGACAAGAATTGGATTATGAGAAGGACCTAAATGCAAATCTCCGGTTACAGTTAAACAAGATGCAAGAATCTAATGCCGAACTAGTTCTTGCTGTGCAGGACCTGGATGAAATGTTGGAGCAGAAAAATAGTGATATGTGTAACCATTCCTGTGCAAACGAGCGGGATAAAAATTCCCCGGAGAAAAGGAAAAACCTCTCTAAATGTGAAACGGATGATGATGATGATGAAGAACAGAAAGCATTGGAGGAGCTGGTTAAGGAACACACCGAAGCCAAGGAGACACACTTACTCGAGAAGAAAATAGTAGACCTCTACGGTGAAATAGAGATGTACAGGAGAGACAAAGATGAGTTAGAGATGCAGATGGAACAGCTTGCACTGGACTATGAGATTTTGAAGCAGGAAAACCATGGCCTTGCATATAAGCTGGAGCAAAGCGAACTGCAAGAACAGCTAAAAATGCAGTATGAATGTTCATCTTCTCCTTCCTCAATGAATGACATTGAAACTCACATCAAGAATCTGGAAAATCAACTACAGGAACAATCAGAAGATTTCACAAATTCTCTAGCTACCATCAAGGCACTTGAAACCCATATCAGAAGATTAGAAGAGGAAATGGAGAAGCAAGCACAAGGATTTGAAGCTGATCTAGAAGCAGTGACGTGTGCCAAAGTTGAACAAGAACAAAGAGCTATCCAAGCCGAGGAAACTCTGCGAAAGACCAGACTGAAAAATGCCAAAACTGCTGAGAGGCTTCAAGAAGAATTCCGAAGGCTCTCTACACAAATGACGACCACATTCGATGCGAACGAGAAGGCTACCATGAAAGCATTGACAGAAGCGAGTGAAATGCGTGCACAGAAAAGTCTACAGGAGGAAAAGCTGCATCAAGTCAAAGAAGAACTTGAGTCAACTACTGCTGAGTATGAGGTAAAACTGAACCAACTTTCCAACCAAATAGATATGATGAAAGTGCAGATACAGCAGATGTTGTTGGAAATTGAGGACAAGTCCAAACAGCTTGAAAATCAGAAGAAGCACGAGGAACAAGTTAGTAGGGATTTCTCTGAAGAGATCGGATTACTAAAAGCTGAGATTGGAAAGCTTAACATGGAGATTTCATGCTTACTTGAGCAAGTAGAAGATAAAGAAATTTTAAGAACTGACTTGGAACTTATGAAGAAATCAGTTGAGGAATTTGAAATACTTTTACAGAAAGGAACTGTGGAAAGAAATGAACTGCTGGGAACAATTGAATTGTTGAAGAAGGAGGCAGAAGAGTCACGTAATGAGCTAAGCAGAATGATACACATCAAGGATGAAAAAGAAACTGAGATCAGAGTCTTGCAGTCAGAGTTGGAGGCCGTTAGAGCTCAGTACAATGACCTGAAACTCTCTTTTTCTAAGGACGAAGTTGAGAAAGAAAAACTGCTAAAGCAAGTTCTCCAGCTAAAGGGTGAATTGAAGAAGAAAGATGATGCTTTAATCAGCTCCGAGAAGAGGTTCAGAGAAAGTAGTGCACGCGCACAACTTACCGATGGAACTAAAAATATTCTAAAGAACAAAAAAACTGCTTCAGTTCCTCAGAATTCAAAGGAAATAGCCAGCCTGAAGGAGAAAATAAAAACGCTTGAGGTAAAGTTTCAAATACTAATAGTCTGAAGAGACGGATCATTTTATAAAAAGTCTTGATGCCCAAATGTTAATACTTTCATGATTTCATCTTCTATCCATTTTTAAACTCTTGTTTATTTGCGTTCTTGGGATAAAATTAATTTACTTGTGGTGATTGAGGTGGGATTGTTTATTGCAGGGCTTGATACAGACAAAGGAAACAACCTTAAAAACTTCAACAACTTCATTTTTGGAGAAGGAAAAGGAACTCCAGACCAAAATTGAGGAGCTGGAGAACAAAGTAGAGGAGTTCAACCGGAGTATTGCTGTGCAGAAGGTATCCTCATTTGTACAGTCTAACTATATTTTTGGAGAAGTTTCATTTCTTCATTTCTCTTTGGACCACAAAACTGTTTCTTTTCACGAAGTCTGAATTACAGACGCAACCTTGCTTGAAAACGGCATCGACATTAGACTTTCATTATTGAATTCTTGATTTATGAAGCTATTGAATTACACATATGAAATAAATGTACATTGGCACGCCCTTCAAACAGGTGGTTCAGGATAGAAGTATTACTACTTCCAATGAGATATCTGGAGACGTAAGGAGTACAGTTGAGCATCTCAATGCTGCTAAATTGTTATTCAACAGGTCTCACTATTATTTTACTTTCCTTCAATTTTATTTTCTCTTCCTATGGCATTAAGTGGACATAGTTTAGTAATTTGGTAACATCTCAGTTTTCTATGTTACTCTTGAAATTTCATGAATTAAAAGTGTAGTTATTGATTAATTTGTGGCCATGGCAGTGATGTAAAGTTGGCAGAGAAGAAAGAAGCAGGAATCTCCAAAAAAGATGCTGCAGATTGCAGCCATGGTGACATATTAACTGAGCTAACATCGTTGAAGGAAAGAAACAAATCAATGGAAAGTGAACTTAAAGAGATGCAAGAGAGATACTTGGAAATGAGCCTGAATTTTGCGGAGGTAGAAGGTGAAAGACAAAAGCTGGTGATGACTGTACGGAATCTTAAGAGTGTCCAGAAAGGCTAATAAGTTCCTCATCATACTTGGATTCAGCATTGTATAGTTGCAGTAACCAAACACATATCATTACAAATAAATTAATGTGTACAATGGTAAAATACATGTAATTTTTTTTTTTTTTCCTTCTTCTTTCTTAGTGTTGATATTTGCTTCCTTATGCTAAATGTCTTCCCCATTGGGTACCGTTTTGCAAAGTTATCAGTTTTTAATGTTAACCAAGTGTTATTTTGTTGCGAATGGTTCTCTCGCTGTCACGTTCGGTAAACAAGGATGAGCTGTTTTCTTGCGTCTTTTTTTTTTTCTTTTATAAGCAAAAGATTAGTTCTTTTATTGGTATAATTCGACTTATCTATTTTATACATTTTGGCTTTTGCAAATATATACTTTATATAATTTAATTTGTGAGGAATTTAGATAGAATTAAAACTTCTACGGTGAGATGAATAAGAAAAAACTCACAATATCATTGACTTAAAATTTTAAATTTAAGATGATGTTAGGTGTTTATGAACTTCGGCAGATTTATTTATTTTTACCAAGGATTACTTATATTTCCTTTATTAGGCATTGATACTAGTTTTAGTAAACTTGGATAGGACTAATGGATCCCACTGGTTAAACCAAACGACGGATATGGAACTGCTTCGATCCTCTGTTTACTTCGAATCGAACGTACACTATGCATATTTAACATTTATCTTTGATGAATACCTGATCTTTTACTAATGAAGTAAGTATAAATACTATGGTATTCAACTTATGGATACATGTTATTTATTAATTATTTATATTTAAATATTTTAAAAATTAAGTGGAAAAATTTAACTTATAGAAAAATTATAAACAACTTTTTTATGTTAAATGATTTTTTTTTCTTTATATGTGAATTTTTTTCAATACTTTTTTTAAAGCTTTTAATTCAATTCCAATTTTATTTAAAATATACAATTTTATTACTTTATGTAAATTCATGTTAATATTGTTACAAAGTAATGACGCCTCATAATAAGTATTTTACATATAAGATAAAATAGTATCGTTGAGGCTAGTAGAAAACATTATATATATATATATATATATATATATATATATATATATATATATATATATATATATATATATATATATATAT
>Ga0209489_101030_pt1 | contig 56591 bp, 28 predicted proteins | sample SiratrowhiteBW_FD_187527 | JGI IMG/M metagenome (GOLD analysis project Ga0209489, IMG submission 187527) | Root nodule microbial communities of legume samples collected from California, USA - Siratro white BW (SPAdes) (version 2) | ecosystem: Host-associated > Plants > Roots > Nodule | place... | reverse complement strand
TCTGTTTGAGATTCTGATCGGTTAGAAATGATCCTTAACTCCTTAGCTACTGCAAGGTATATTTAGATTTTAAAACAGATGATGTATGGATGGAGAAAAACTAGAGAGAAGGGAGAGAGATTTTTGAGAAAGCGAGAGAGAGGTATAGGGGAGAGAGTCTGGAGGTGCAGGGCGTCACAGAATCGGTAAATATGATTCTTTTATGCCTAATTCCGTTTTTACTTTCTTAACATTCAACAATTTCAAGTCTTTTACATTTAATTCTTCGTTTTTTTTTTAAACTTACAAATAATATCTATGTTAGGTATTCAAGGGTGAGTCTAAGTTTCATATTATTGGATAGAAAAGAAGACCCACAAACCCAATGCCTTAAGTTTTTCGATTGAAGGTGATGTCATTGCTTTATATGGGTTGACTATTGTCTTATTCTTGTTTGTCTCTCCAAGGTTTCTCTCATTGGATTTTCCCAACAAGTGGTATCAGAGCCGATAATTTGCGCCTTGGGTGACCCTGTATCGAAAGTATTCCTGATGAAGGTTTTAGGCAAGCATGTCCCGTATAAGTGTGTGAACGGGATTTGCGGCTTGGGTGACCCTGTATCGAAAGTCTTCCTGATGGAGGTTTCAGGCTAACGTGTCCCGTATAAGTGTGTGAACGATGATACAAGTAAGGGGTCGGTTACTTCCACTCGAGGGGGAGTGTATCAATATGGAGGAGAGACTCACACTTGAGGAGGAGATTTTTAGGTATTCAAGTGTGAGTCCAAGTCCCATATTGAGTAGGAATGAGAAAGTTGAGCAACATATAAGAAAGAAGATCCACAAACCTAATGTCTTAAGGTTTTTGGTTGAAGGTGATATCATTCTCTTATATAGGTCGACTCCTATCTCATTCTTGTTTTTCTCTCCAAGATTTTTTTTCCCTTAGATCTTCCCAATAATCCTAATTCAACCAATCATTATTTTTTGTCATCTCTATCCTATCTTAAATCTTTTGTATTGTAATGACTTCTTTGGTCACTATGTCAAGTATCTTAAACAATGATATGAAATATAGGAGTTGGAAATGATATATATTTAATTAAGGAAATCCTTCTAGAAAAAATATGTATTTTTCTCACGGCCTTTTTTTTTTTACTTTTATTATGGTATCCACCTAAAATTTTCTTTTTTTATATATATTTTCTTTCAACCGAAATTCTTAAGTATGAATGATATGTTCATGAATTTACAAAATTTGAAAAAATTTATGCAGGTGTCTTGATTCAACCCATATAATTCTCGATCTACTCTTATAAAAATTCACCTTAAAAATTGAGGTTAATTCAAAATACATAAGAATATTTTTAATAATAAAATATTTTTTATAACAAGTATGCATAAAAACACATTATTATTTATAAATTGCAACATGTTAATATTCATTCCATCTCTTCTCACTCTATTATCTTATGTCTATTTAACCACACTAACTAATCCTTTGGCTATTCTAATGTTAGCTTGAAAATTATATAAAAATCAATTTGTGATTCATCTTTGAATGAACTAAAAAAATTACTTCAATATTATAAATCTGTTTATTTCATCATTGACTTTCAAAATTGGTTGTTTGTGTGGGGAGATGAGCACTCTTGTAGTATATGTTTCAATAGAAAAATAATAAGGTATCTCAAGTGGTTTAAAACTACGTTATTCTTAATAAATATGTGGTCTACAAATTGACTACCTTGGTTTACTTGAGTCACGTGGAGTAAAACTATGACATTTCTAATAAATATATGGTCTACAAACGTATTGAAATTTGATAGGGATTAGAACTAAATTTTTAAATATTTTAGTGGACAAAGACATATTTATCTTTAATTATAAAATTACCTAATCTTTATTTCATTTTAAAAATTGTACAGAATATGTTAAAAACTATTTTTTACTTATTATTTCTATATAAAATTTAACATAAACGAAAACTAAAATAAAATTGAATTTTTGAATATAAATAAAATAGAAAATAATTTCTTAAAATCATTATACGCATAACTAACTCGTATAATACTGAAGAAAAAAAAAAGTCTTCTTTTTAAGTTTCTTTAATGTCCAGTATTAATAATTATTAGTGAATTATTTTAGTGAAATAGTTGAAATTTAAATTGTATGTATAAGTTGGTTGAGACATTTAAGTTTGCATATATGATATAAGAAATTTATATTTATATTTTAGCATTATTTTAATTAAGTATAGAAAGAAATATTTCATATCTCTGTTATTTATTTTTTAAATATAATAGTTTTAATGAGTAAAATTTTAAAATGGTTTAATACCACTTTATTTTCTAATATAAGTAGTTACAAATTCAATACAATAATTTCAAATAGATAAACTCCTATTCCAATATAATACTTTCACAACCTAATGTAAGAGTTTCAATGCAAGAATTGAAAAGGCATATCTGGTTTGAACTTTGTTTTTTTCCCCTTGTTCAATGTATGTATCAGAAGGGAATTAAATAAGAAAAGGTTACGACCAGCAGATGAAATCAGTGGAAGAAAAGCTAAAAGAAGAGACGTATTTTGGAGAACTGTGGACGGAAAATGAAAGTTCAATTATTAAGTTGAAGAAAAAAAATATTGGAATGGCTTAAAGCAACCCTTATGTGATCGTTTGAAAGCATGAAACAAAAACCAAAGCAAGTTTCGTTGTTATGGCTCAAAAACAATCTCCTCCTTCTTCTTCTTTTTCATCAAAATACAGTTATGATGTTTTTCTTAGTTTTCGTGGTAAAGATACCCGTTTTGGTTTCACTGGTAATCTATACAGTGCTTTGAGTCAAAGGGGAATCTTTACCTTTATCGATGATGAAGCTCTCAGAAAAGGGGAAAAAATCACACCTTCTCTTTGTAGGGCAATCCAAGAATCCAGGATATCCATCATTGTTCTTTCCAAAAACTATGCTTCCTCAACATTTTGTTTGGATGAACTTCTCCAAATCATTGAGTGCCACACAAAACAGAACATGTGGATTTTGCCAGTGTTTTATGACGTAGATCCATCACACGTGCGACATCAAATAGGGAGTTATGGAGAAGCATTTGCAAAGCATGAAGGTGAAAGATTCAAAGATGACACTGAGAAAGTTCAACAATGGAGGCTGGCTTTGCGTCACACTGCTGATTTGTCTGGATTTCATTTCAAAATTGGGTAACTCATCTCATAATATAGCAATAGTCCCTTTGATGTGCCAAAATGTATGTGACACTATTTTGACTTTCCTTTTATGAATGGCAGTGAAGAGTATGAGTCTGAGATGATAAGAAAGATCACAAAAGAGATATCCACTAAGCTTAACAGACCACCCTTGCATATTGCTGATTATCCCGTTGGTTTGAAAGTTCGGATGCAACAGATAGAAAAACTCATTGGTGGTGAGCTTGATAACAAAGTGACCATGCTTGGGATTCATGGCATGGGTGGAATTGGAAAATCAACTCTTTCACGAGCCATATACAACTTGATAGCACATCAATTTGAAGCTTCATACTTTCTTGCCAATGTCAGAGAAAAGTCAATTAAGGATGGCCTGGTGTATATCCAAGAGACAATGCTCTCTGAGTTGGTGGGGGAAAAGAATATGAAGTTGGGAGATGTGCATCGAGGAATTCCAATTCTACAACAAAGACTCTGTGGGAAAAAGGTCCTTCTTGTGCTTGATGATATTAGCAAAAGGGAACAATTGCATGCAACTGCTGGAGGACTTGATTGGTTTGGCCCTGGTAGCATCATCATTATAACTACAAGGGACAAGCATTTGTTAGATGTTCATGGAGTTCGAAAACAATACAAGGTTGGTGAAATAAATGATATCAAAGCCCTTGAATTGTTTAAGTGGAATGCTTTCAGGAACAAAAAAGTTGATCCATGTTACAAGGAAGTCACAAAGCGTGCAATTTATTATGCCAACGGCCTTCCACTGGCTTTGGAAACAATAAGTTTGGTAAAACATTGGATGAATGGGAATCTGCCTTAGAAAGTTATGAGAGAATTCCAAATAGAGATGTTCAGGAAGTTCTTAGAGTTAGCTATGATAGTTTGGATGCTTATGAGAAAGAAATATTTCTTGACATAGCTTGCTTCTTCACAGGATGCTCTCTTACATACATTACAGATACTCTTGAGGCAAGAGGCTTTCCTTCAAAATTTGGTATTAGAGTGCTGGAAAAAAAATCTCTCATTAAAATTCGCGACTGTCGACCGAAAACTGTGACAATGCACGACATGATTCGGTTTATGGGAAAAGAAATAGTTAGACAACAATCAGCTCTGCCTCACAAAAGGAACAGGTTGTGGTTTTACGAGGACATTCTTTGCGTAATGGAGAAAAACATTGTATGTTTCCTTTGCCTTTCCATTTCTTTTATTACATCATGTGTTGAATATGTACACGTTTCATGATTCTTACCTCTTGTTAGTAAGAACCAAGAAAAGATTTACATTTTTGAGTTTTAAATATTATGGTTCCTTTTGTGCTTTTGGCCTAAAAGGAAAATGATAAAGTTGAAGCGATGATGTTGGACATGCCAGAAGACCAAGAATTGCAATGCAATCAAAAGTGGCTAGGAAAAATGAAAAACCTACGGATGATTCTTATAAAAAAACAAGTTGACTTTCTTAGAAGCCCTACTGCTCTGCCAAACACTTTGAGGGTACTCGAATGGTGGGGATATCCTGCATCTTCTTTACCATGTAATTTTCATTTGAAGAATCTTGTCATACTCAACTTGTCACATAGTAACTTTGGATGGGACAAACCACTAAAGGTATGTACAATTAATTACAAGTGATGTGAAATTAATTTAGCTTTTGGTTGAGCACTTGATTCTACCAAAAAAAAAAACTAATAACTGTAGACTTATTATTTTGCAGAATTCGAAGGTTTTGAGACACTTGATTCTCAAAGGTTGTAAGAATATTAGAAGAATACCTGACATGTCTGGTTTTCCAAATTTGACAGAACTTCGTGTTGGTGAATGCACAAATCTGATTGAGATTCATGATTCAGTTGGATTTTTACTTAATCTTCAAGTGTTTTGTGCCGAAGGATGTACCAAGCTGACCATTTGCCCCAGTCGCATAAAGTTGATATCTTTGGAGCATCTGTGCCTTCGGAACTGCAGCAGTCTTGTTATGTTTCCAGAAGTATTGGCATCGATGCAAAAACTAAAACACGTTGACTTGGAAGGAACTGCCATAAAAAATCTGCCACTTTCAATGAAAAATCTTGAGGGTCTTCAAAAGTTGTCCCTGGGGAAAGGCAATGTGTTTGAAATTAATGAATCATCCAATATCTTTCAAAAGTTGCCAATGTTATTTCCTAATTTGATATCATTGTATTTACTAGACTTGGACATTACAATCCTTCCTACCTCCATTGAAGAATGTCACTCCTTGAAATTTCTCAACGTGATCAACTGCAAGAAGCTTCAAGAAATTAGAGGACTTCCATTGAGCATAAAGGACTTCTCAGCAGCAAACTCTCCAGTTAACGTAAATTCTTTGACATTAAAACTGAGACAGGTGCGTGGCTCTATCCTCTTCAAATGACTATTAACTAGCTTTGTCTTTCTTTTTCCAAACTCACTATGCACATGACCCGTTTCACAGGGCATTCATTCTGCTGCAATAAGAATCTTTATTTTTCCTGGTCGGGAAATCCCAAAATTTTTTGACCACTCTACCAGGGGAAACTCTCTACTTTTTTGGTTTCGTAAAGAATTGCCTGCTCTCGCTGTGTGTGCTATTGTTGGAGTGTGGGATAATGTCAAGCCTCCTTTCGTTGTCAGCTTAAATTTCTATGTTAAACTAAAGGATATTTATAAGTGTGTTTCTTGTCTCCGTTGTGATAATATAAAGTGGACAACTGAGGATAGTCACATAATTATACTCAACCGTCCAAATGATTTTCGACATACATTGAAGTCGGATATTCAGAGAGCACTTCTGACGAATGAGTGGATTCCTGGGAAAATATTGTTCAGGATAAAACCAGAAAATGGTTCAAGTAGGTGGGGAGAAATCAAAAAGACCGGAGCTTATGTAAATAGAAGATTTAGTAGAGTGGAGGATGTTCGGTTCGAAGATCCTTATGCTCCCAATAAAGCAAGTACTATGGAAAATGAACTTTTGTTGCTCGATGAGACACTTGATATACAACAACAGCAACAATCCTCATCTTTATTCAACCCCACAATCCCATTGGAATCAGAGATATCAGAAGTTTCAAGTGAGTTCAGTGCTCAAAGTAGGGATTACAGTGAAGAAAGTATGAAAATTGAGTCCACAACATCCCAATCACGTAAAGTTGATGAAGTAGAAGGAGGTTTGGAAAGTCAAAAGCAGTTCAGAAATAGTATGGTCCTGACAAATGAATTAGACGAAAGGCTAACTAGGATTAGAAAAATGAAAGAAGATTTAGGAGAGAAACTGAGTGATATCAAGGCCCACATCTCTGCCATTGAAGCTAACCACTCTTCCATTAAAACTAACATCTCTGCCATTAAAGCTATAATACCTGTAGACTGAGAGGTACAACAATTAAGTAGAATTTGCATGCGATGTACAATAATATTATTTCCAATTTAATGTTGTTGCATTAGGTGTCATTTCCAGATTCTAAAATTTCATGGTTTCATCTGTACTTGGATGCATCTCAATATAATAAGGATGTTATTTTGACAATTGACAATAAGGATCACACACTTGACTAGAGAGGCTTGAGTGTTGTTTTGTTTTTAGTCCATTCTTAAAATAATTTTGACAATTAATCATCAACCTAAATCATAAATATAAAGATAAAGAAAAGTTTAAATTAGTCTATATTGAAAAACGTAAAATACTGTTATAAAATAATATGATGTTTATGAACAGAAGGAACAAAACCATATAAGAAGGTAACGTGCAGGGTTCTTTTGATAACATTTCATTAGTATCGAAATCGTTCATGACTTTCTGAACTTAAAACTCCTACATTACTATAGTTCTTCTAAACATGAAAGAATTTTTTCACACCTTCGTCCAATTTTTGTTCATCTTCTTTCCACCTACCTTCCACTTTGCACCATTTAGTGAATAAACTACGTATTGAAGCCACCACCCTCGATCCACTTATTTCTCAATTTTTTATACATCAACTTGTATTCCCTAAACACCTTCCACAAATTTGTCCAATTTCTTCCACTTTAATCTATCCCTTCATTTCTTTGTCTTCCAAAGTTCAAACACAACCATAACACGCAAACCAAAATAAATTAACACAAGATCACGATACACATCCAAATCTTATAAATTTCCCTTCACACTTCTTTTATAATCAGATTTGCTTCATATTAAAATAGGGTGGCTTAGCATTTTGTTTCTTCTTCTTATTAATCTTAATATTGTTCCACCCAATATTTTTGGGAAGATGATGGTGTCGTTGTATGTTATTTAATTGACCAAAACTATCTGCATATATTATTATTATTATTATTATTATTATTATTATTATTATTATTATTATTCAACTAAATCTTTTATACACTACTAAATTTATCTTTGATAATATTTTTTTTTTTAAAAAAGGATATCCTCTAACATATATACACTAAATAATCCAAGGTTTACTGTGTATGTACAGAGCTAATAAAGCTGTTTTACTCAAATCAATATCAACATATCAAACGAAAACTGGTACTTTGTCCAACTAATTAATTCTCTTTCCTATATAAAAAAAAAGGAATTTTACAAAAAGCTGAAAATATCATTTAGACTATGTCTTAAATGAGGAAATATACGTGGTTTAAAATAAAAGAATGAGATTTTCTCATAATGATATATCTCATTCTTGTTTAGTTGGAAAACGAGAATAAAAAAAAAAAAAAAAAAAAAAAAAAAGCTATAGATTTAAAATATCATTAGGGTCAAATAAATACATCCACTTTTGTAAGTGGAAAAATTATTCCTTCTAGAAGCTTTTGCCTCTAAATAACTCGTGGGAGAAAAATATTTGAAGGTCAACTGTGGTCATGTTTCTTAATTAATCTCCACCAAATCAAGAATCACTAATTTATTTCAATAATTGGCCTTTAATTTGAATAATAATCCACAAAAGACAACTAATGAAAAGAAGGCTCAATTCTATAGGTAATATAAATAAAATAAGGTGATGATTCCTTTTCTATCCCCGGAGACATGGACACTCTTTTAAAGCTAAAATGTGATGTCTATCAAAAGAAAAATGTACCATAATTTCGTAGGTCAATAAGCTACATTTAATAACGTCTTAGGATCCAACCACCTACAATTATAATGCCAAACTAATGATATTTTAAAACCATATGCAACCAATCTTTCCTTTTGCTAGATAAACACTTCTTAAATAGCGTTTATCTCTAATCACTACACACTAATCACTATAATCTCCAAATTTGTAGTGCTACAAATATGGGAGATGATGATGAAAATGCAGTGCGTTTTGGCATTCTTGGCTGTGCCAACATCTCCATCAAGCTATGCAAAGCCATAAACAAAGCACCAAATTCGAAGCTCCATGCCATAGGTAGTCGTTCGATCGAAAAGGCAAAAACCTTTGCAACCGAACACAATCTACCTAAGACGGTTAAGGTTTATGGAACTTACGAGAGTGTGTTGCAAGATGATGAGGTGGATGCAGTGTACATCCCTCTTCCGACCGGTTTGCACGTGACATGGGCGGTGAGGGCGGCGGAGAGGCGGAAGCATCTGCTGCTGGAGAAGCCGGCGGCGATGAGCGTGGCGGAGCTTGACCGGATTCTTGAGGCTTGTGAGGCTCATGGGGTGCAGTTCATGGATGGCACCATGTGGATGCACCACCCTCGAACGGCTAAAATGAAGGAGGCTTTGTCTGATGCTCAACGTTTTGGTCAACTCAAATGGGTATGTGCATATTAATCAATTCATATACTATATATATTTGGATCGTGTTATTCATATTAATGTTGTGCTTCAATTTTGTTCTTCTTCTTCTTGTCAAGAATATAGTTTGAATTTGAATTACCCTAGCTAGGTATTCATTCATGCACGACTATATTATGCCAAATTTAGCAGTGAACCTTATTTTTTTTTTTATGCTTTGTTGATTTTGGTTTTGTGGTGGTATTGTATGGTTTCTTCAAAGGATTTATGAACTGGAGGAGTAAGATGAAAGAATTTGAAGCTTTTGGGGATTTGATCTATCGCTAATTGGGATTTAGATTAATTAATCTAAACTTTTACACACGCGTAGATGTTTGTCTTTTATCTGGCCAGCTTTCTACAAACACAACTACACTAAATTGTGATGCTCGAAGTAAAGGGAAAGATAAATCTAGTTAGAGTAGGTCCATAATTAATTAACTAATTAATTATGGTTTTGTTTATGAAGTAAACCGAATACGATTAAACTTGTCTTTTGGTGTCAAAACTTTGCCACCACTTTACTAGACACAATGTTATCGAGCTTTAGTAGATCGATAAGAATGCTGAATATTTAACTATTTGTTCCATAATTTTACACGTGACAACACTTTCACGTTTTGTTAAATAAAATAGCTTTTTTCTTAGTAGCAAAGGTAGTTTTGGTTCGAGATGTGTTTTGTATATTGTCCATGTAGTAGTATGAAAATGTTGTCAATTGTTAATTTTTTTTTTTTGTCGAAAACATAATTGCAAATCCAAAAAGATTAAATATTATGCGTTCTTGGCGCATTCTTCCTGCACCTCTATGATTTCTTCCTACATCTCCATACGTGAATTTACCAGTTTACTCTTAGGTAATTTTTTTTTCTAACCCTTCACCTCCCTTGCGCCGCACCTCCATTCTTCTCTCTAGAGAGCTTCTTTTGCACCTTCTTCCCTTGCGCTCTCCACCTCCCATGCCCTTGTATAACAGTCATCCATTCAGCAATTTCTGCACTCTTCATTTGAACTCTGAGTTGCATATGCTGTTTTTGCTAGTATCGGAATCTACCAATAAGAGATGTTACCAAATATCTCTCCATATGCTTGCCCACATGCAATTTTCTCATATACCTTGTTCCCCACTTGACAAATTTTCCGTGGTGCTTCAAAATTGTACCATTTAAAATAAAGAGAAATACGTTTAAATTATATCTCAGCCATGGATCTAGTATAGGTATTGATGGGTAGAATTTACTTCCAGATTGTATTCTATAACTGCAAACCATAACATTAAATATTTATATTTAGTTCGAAATTGTATAATGTGAAAAATATTGTATTTAGAATTGGTAAAATCCACAAATAAAAAATATATTTTTGTATAATTTTGAATTATATAATTCAAAATACAATCCAAAATAGAATTTTTTTCAGAATTGTACAATTTGATATTATATTTAATATTCTGAATTACACCTCTTTCAACACAATCCGCAAGTCACTTTACATTTTTACCTTTATCAATCCGACATACAATCAGTTAAATACAAACATATGTCAGATTCATGTTCTAAATTACATAATCCAAAATATAAAAACATTCAACTATCATTATAGGTATCTTTTTTTTTAACAATCAAAAATAGATAAATTAGAAAAAAAAAACACTTTTAGGTGTGTTCAAACTCCTATATAACACCAATACATGTAATAAAGCAACACAAGTCAAAAAAAAAAAAAACAAACTAATGTTACTAAAAAAACTAAAATAGAAAGAGGCACCTAACAAAAAGGAATCTAAAGCCAGCCCAGAAAACCAAAAGGTTGTAAAAAACCACAATATAAAACACTCTTAAACAAAGCTCCCACACACCCTGTGCTTAACTCAATAAATGAATAGATCCGATCCTCTCAGTCGCTTGTACTAACCATAGTGAATGACTTCCCTCACACCACACCTATATAGGTTCCTTGCTTTCCCGCAGCCACAAATTCCAGCCCCACCCTAAACGACAATACTACAAGCTTCACCACCCACTTCAACGTACACCATGCATCATCATTTTCACAGCTCATAACCCAGTTTTTCATTCATTTCCAGAAGGGTGTTTCAGTCATTTAAATAACGGTAGTTTTGAAAATTCAAAAAAATTTAGAGGTGTAAGAAGAAGCTCTCGTCTCACTTTTATAATTTTTAGACGAGTTCTTCCTGCACCCTAATAGTTCTTCTTGCACTCTAATAAAAAATTTTAATATCACAATTGTCCTTATATGAGAATCGGATGACATCCTCATCCGGTTGTTAATTTTTTTTCAAATGTCAATCGGATGGGGTGTCATCCAGTTCTCATTTCCAAATCAAAATGATAATCGGATGAAACTCATCCGGTTCTCATAGTCCAAATCAAAAACGGATTAATTTTTCGATTTAGACTATGAGAACCGGATGAGTTTCATCCGGTTATCATTTTGATTTGGAAATGAGAACCGGATGGCACCCCATCCGGTTCTCATATAAGGACAATTATGGTATTAAAATTTTTTATTAGGGTGCAGGAACAATGTATGAGGGTGCAGGAAGAATGTATGAGGGTGCAGGAAGAACTCAGTCTAATTTTTAACATCGTATTGGGCCGTTATGTGTGGCCCAAGACATGTTTGCGCAGTCTTGAGAAAGCCATTGATTATTTGTTCTTGGTACTTAATATTTGACCTTACGTTGTGTTTTGCATGTGGTGTCGTTGATCAGATACACACTTGTCTCACATACAACCCTGGTCCTGAATTTCTGAAGAGCAGCATTCGCGTGAAGGCAGATTTAGATGGTCTTGGTGCCTTAGGAGACACTGGTTGGTACTGCATCAGAGCTATCTTATGGGCCGTGGACTACGAGCTTCCAAAATCAGTGCTTGCATTCCCAGGAGCCATTCTCAACGAAGAAGGTGTCATAATCTCTTGCAGCTCTTCCATGCATTGGGAAGATGGAAGATCTGCCACCTTTCACTGTTCCTTCTTATCCTACGCAACCTTTGATGTCACAGTTTTGGGAACAAAAGGGTGTCTTCGTCTCCACGATTTCGCCCTTCCATTTGAAGAGAACTTAGGGTTTGCCACCTTCTTGGAGGCCTCAGAGTTGGATTATGGGAAGATTGAACCCGGAATGTGGTGCCCTAAGCCGAATGAGCATGTTGTGGAGACAGAGTTTTCTCAAGAAGTTTGGATGGTTAAGGAGTTTGCTGATTTGGTTCAAAAGGTTAAGGGAAGTGGAATGAAGCCTGAGAAGACTTGGCCAATTTTGAGCAGAAAGACTCAACTTGTGTTGGATGCAGTGAAAGAGTCCATCCACAAAGGCTACCAGCCTGTTCAAATTGTGAGTTAAAAGATGAAGCATATATATATAACAATCTTTTTTTCAGCATGGTCTAATTTATCTAAAGTAAAATGAGAGTTAAATTCTCGTAAATTACTGGTATGCAATTGTTGATGAAAGAGCTTAGATGTATCAAATTATAAGTAACATAGTATTAAATGCTCAATCCAATATATATCAATTTGTATACTAAAGATCCCCACATGTTATAATGTACAAAGACGAGAATCAATGGTTAGCAAATTGCAACTCGAACCGTGTTTTTTTGTTAAATAAATTTATGTTAATTACGGGCAAATCATGGCATTTTTTTTATAACTGATAATACTAGTAATATTTAGAAAAAATAAAATTACTATAAGTGTCCGAACAATACTAATAGTTTCCCCATATAATAATAGATAAAACTATTATGCATTTGCATATACAATTGTTGATATTGTATGGCGATTCACTTGTTAAAATATATATACATATCGAATTTACAAGTAGAGTTACTTCTAGTATATTACTTTTTATTTAATTAATTACTTAGTAATTGTGAATACCAAACTTTGTCCACTTATTTTTTTAAAATTTGAATAATTTCATAAGTTTAATATTCCGCGGTTTGGGCATATAATTGGAATTGAAAATATAAATATATGGGGATTTCATAAATCAAATTTCTTTAGTAAAAAGTACTTTTAAATTATGTAATATGAAATAAACTTTCAAGATAAATTTCAAATAGTGTAATTCAAAAATAACTGGCAAATTGTGCAATTCACCATTTAGTATTAAAAGTTGTGTTTATGTCTGGAAGCAAACTCTCCAAATTGTTGATTAATCTTCTCTGATAGATGGAGGAACACTTTCCATTCAGGTCTTACTATAACTATGGAAAAATATACATTTTAACATTTATGTGGTGCAAAAGGAAAGTATGAGGTGCAAAAAGAAATACCGTAATAATTGGATCCATCTTCTATGGGCCTTTGGTTTGTCACCTATAGAAAGGAATACGCAAATGGCCCATGCACATGTATCGTTAATTTAGTTATACAAAAATTAATTGAAATTAATTTAGATATATTTTTAATTTGATTCTGTAAAAAATTAATTAAAACCATTTTACTTATGTATAGAAGTTAATAAAAACCTCTTTTATGGAAAAGTTAATAACAATCATTTGGATGCACTTTTAATTTGGTTTTGGTAGTTGTAAAAAAATATAAATATATTTTTTTCTAATTACTTTATCAAATTTGAGTTTACAACATTTTTTTTTTCAAAATTATATTTATAACCTTTAATGTTTGGACTAGAGTTAGGTCGTGTTGTGCACTTGATCCAGGTATTTCTTAAATGGTAAATTATACATTTTTTAAAGAAGAAACTGAATTTACACTTATGTTGGATTGAAGTTCCACATGGGGTGAGTTTCATTTCTTGAACTTCTTTTTATAGGAGTTAAATTATTTCTCCAAAAATCATTTTAATATATCTTTTTACATATTATTTTTTATGTAATAAAAAATAAATTAAGAGAGAGAAAATTTGAAAATTTCTAAGTAATGATATTTTTAAAAATATTTCTTATTATTTTCTACTTCTGTTTTAGAAAATATGATAATTTTATTTAAGTAGTATTTTTTAATTTTTAATTTTATTTATTTGTTTCTTATTTTAAAGAGTTTATGCATTGTTTTACTCTCATGCCTAACACATAATCACTGTGGTGTTCTAACTCTAAACTAATTATTATTTTTTAAAAAAATATATATATATTCATATAAATTTAGTTTTTGATTGTTAGCATTCTATTTCTAACTAGAACAAAATAATGAATAACAATTTGTGCAGGTTAATAGGTTTAATAATAAGAGGTATATAACAATTATAAAGTATCGGTGCTGTTAAATGTCAAATCATGATTTTTGTTGAAACGATGGAAAAAACAAATATTATTATTATATAATTATAAGTTGTAAAAAGTCCTATAAAATGAGTTGAAAATCATGACCTTCATTTCATAGCTGTATGTGCCTAACCACGTGGTGAACCGAACAAGCACCCAATCAAAATTAGGTTTGCCAATCGCCTTTCGTCGGTTACATTTTCCAAATGGAACAAAAATCACCGAAAGCAGAGAATGCACAGTGTAAAAAGCATAAGCATATATGTTAGATTTTTCAATCAATATTTCAGAGAGTGTCTCGGTTCTGATACAAACTATCACAAGCAAGCGCAAAATTTTATATGTCTTCTAATTACACATATGCTCAGAATGTTTTTTCATGTCTTTTTTTTATCATACATTTATTATAGATAAGTTCAGAATAATTATTTTTTCATGTCTTTTACTACACATTTAGATTTAGATTAGATTCTATTAACTCAGAATGTTTTCAATGTCCTTTATTACACACTTACTTCAGATATGCTCAAAATATTTGATGTGTTATTCTTTTGTATATTTATAGGATTTAGATTGAAAGATTGGTTATAATAAATTAAAGATAAATTAAATTGATTGTTTTTTTTTCTTTAATTTTTTTCAAGCAAAAAACCTTAAAACTATAATCACTCTAAGGCAAAGAATAGGAGTAAATATATTTTTTTCTTTTTTATCTATCTTTAATTTGAAAATATTCTTTTGTCTATTTATGATTCCAATAATTTTATGATATTTTCTAATCCATTTATGTGTGGATTTATTATATTAATGAAAAGAAAAAAAATCAGGTAAAACAAAGAATCTTATACTTATTACAAACAATTTTTTTTGTTATATTTCATGTACACGTAAAATAATCTTAAAAAAATATAAAAAAAAGGAAGAGAAAAAGTTTCCATTTCAATATTTAGTTCAGGACACATAACAAAACATTAATTATTATATTTGTAAACTAAAATACTCTACATTTGATGTAAAAATTTACAAAATGTAATATTTTAATTACACAAATAATGTATATGGGAAAAATATTATAAATGTTAACTTGGATTTTAAAAGCAACTATATTCTTATAACCATGAAGTATGATGTCAATTCATTACAGTGTTAACTTTTGAAGAAAATTCAAAGTGACTAATGCTCACTTCTCAATAATTTTTTCTTTCTTTCTAATTTGTGATTGCATGAATTAATTTCCATGTTCTAGTTAAAATTTTCATTTAATGATACAATGAGATGCTAAATTTTTTTTAAATGAATGATATATTTATGGTTGTTTTATGTGAAAGAACTTTAAATTATAATTATTGTGGACAGAGGGTGTAAGAGAGAAGTCTAGTACATCATCTATTATATTTTACATGTAGGTATAAGTTTTTGTTTTTTGTTTGACTGCTATTTTTAAAGTTAAAAGTATATCGATTGTGTTTTTTTTTTTTTCAATTATACTTTAACTTTTCAATAAAATTTAATTAATTTATAAATATTATTTATTGTAATGTAAAATGAAGGCTTTTTCTCTATTTTGGTGTAGTTTTCAATTTTAATTTCTAAAATAGGTAGAAAAAAATTTATATATCAAAATGGACAAATTCTGCCAGTTAGATAGGTATAATTTCAAACCGGTCAAAATAAAAGTGACATGTTAACAATTTCAATTAATGACATTAATTAAAATCATTTCTCTCTACAATCATTTTTTAATTATTTGATATTATGATTGTTAGGTTTACCAATTAATAAAAAAATAATAATCATTATATAATAATAATTAACAAATAAATTTTTAATTATTTAGCACTATTTTTGTTACTTTAACAATTAACAAAAAAATTAATAATAATAATTAACAAAACTGTAATAAAACATTAAGACATACAAATTTGTTTTAAATTAAAACAAAATAACATAATGATAATAATAATAAGAATAATTCATATGAATTTAATAATAATAATAATTATTTTTAAATTAAAATAAAATAAAATAATAATAATAATTAATAATAAGTGAATTTAATAATAATAATTATTTTTTAAATTAAATTTGTATGAAATTATTCTTGTTATTATTATTATTTAAATTAAATTCATATGAATTTAATTAAAATTAAAATTATTATTATTATTATTATTATTATTATTATTATCATTATGTTATTTTATTTTAATTTAAAATAAATTTGTATCTCTTAATATTCATGTTATAGTTTTGTTAATTATTATTATATAATAATAATTATTATTATTATTTATTTTGTTAATTGTTAAATTTAAGATTATAGTATCAAATAATTAAAAAATGATTAAAGAGAGAAAATTTTTTTTAATTGAAATAGCCAGCATGTCACTTTTATTTTGATTAGTTTAAAATTATGTCTTTCTAGATGGCAGAATTTATCTATTTTGGTAAATTATTTTTTTTACCCATTTTGAGAATTAAAATTGAAAAATACACCAAAATAAAAAAAAAAAACCGTAAGATGAAAAAAAATAACAAAAACACTTCAGAATTCATAAAACTTAAAGTTAAAAGGAGAGATGTCCACCTCTTTGATGTTTGTCAAATCATTGAAGAAGATTAATCCCATATTCCACGGGTTGATATTCCTTGATAATGAAAGAAATAAAAAATAGTGAAACTTTTTTTATTAAGTTAAGAAAAGTATTGCATTCTTCATTTTTTTAAATAGATGATACATTTAAGAGACACAGTTTTAAATTTTTGAAACAATGTTCGTGAAAATTCTTTATTTATATACCTAATAAATTTTTTAAACTATTTTACTACGCTGTATCATTTTTGGTATAAAAAATTAATTAGAAGATTAATTTTACAAAACCGTGAGTCTCTTTCACTTATCTGTTAACTTTTGTTCTGTATAAATGGATCTTTGTACAATACTCATAAAATGAGTGAACTACTTTCTAGATTCACTTTCTCAAATCATAAATGGGATTTTATTTTACATTATGTTTACAGGATAAAGGAATTAACTTGAATATTAGAAATATAACCTTTATGTTGAAACAATCATAAAAAATCATTGGTATTGTTAATTTAACTACAATTTGTATAAACTACAAGAAGAGTTTAGTATAAAAGATTATTTTCCCACATCATGATAAACTAAAGTTCATTTTTTGAAAAATAAATATTTGATGTCATTTCAAACTAAATATTTTCTGAATACTTGTGGAAAGAAAATCATCGTGAGAAAGAAATGTAAGAACATGCTTAGAGAAGTTTTCCAACAAATATTTTTAGAGAAAAAAAAAAACTGTAAAAGTGAATTTTCTTTAAAATACATTTTGTTTCTATGATACCCTAAAATAAAATCTTAAAAACTTTACTCAAACAGGTCGTGGAAAAGCAACAAAACATATGGGCTAACACATTTTCTAGGGGCGAAAAGTATCATGTGACTTATGGTCCTATGTTAATGTTGGGTGTGGTATGGTATGCCATCTCAGGCTTTTCCAAGCACTATCAAAAGCATGAAAGCAATTTATCATAAAGCAAACAAGGAACCATAAGGCCAAAAAAGGGGACACAAGCCCCACAACACTCCATCATGGATTCACTTTTTTCTTATTCATGATCGATACCCATCATGTCAAGTTTCAAAACCTAGGCACGTGTACTATAATGTTCCATGCATCTATCTTAGCCATTCCTTGGTGATTTTGCTCTCAAATCTAGATTTTCATGTCCATGTCGAACCACGTTAATTGCAAGTGTTTATTGATCGATGTTGTTGTGGTGACGTGTAAAATTTAAACCCGGGTATTCTTGTTTTCCACTTTCTAGGTTGCTCTTTCAAATCTTGTGCAGTCTTGTGCAATGGATCATAGTTCCATCCTAAGCATGCAGAAAAGGTCAAAAGGATCGTCACCTCATGCCACCGCAATCACTAGACAACAAAACTTTTGAAAGAATTGATTTTTGAGGTGATGTTAAATCTTCTACTTTTCATTCAAAGTTGTTTTTCTAATTACTTTTTGAGGGACTTGTGTGTATATTTTTGTTACATTCCTTAAACTGAAGAAAAAGGTTATAATAAGTTTATATTATTGTTGAATCACAAATTTTATATATATTTATGTGTAATAAATTTATAATTTTTACAATAATTATGGCAAGAGTTATTGATATGATATATGGATGGAATGAGAAGGTAAGATGTTTAACATTGTTAAGAGTATGAAAATTGAGTACATAATTGGTGGGTCTCTTTATCTTTGTTGTGTATGGTGATACATATAAATATTCCCATTTTAAATTATCATCTTGAATTTTTAGTGATAAAATAAGTCAATCAACCTCATTAAAACCAACTCTATTTTTATAAGTACAACCTCATTAAAAGTTCTGACTTGTCTAACTAATTATTGATGTATTAATTTTAATATATGCATATATAAACTCTTATAATTATAATTATATATGTAATATGTTAATTAGTACTTCTAGTTAAATAAGTGATGTGATTATTATTTTTATATTTAAATCGCTCAATTATGATCTATAAGGTATATTTTTCAAACAACACAACCTAAAATTATAATTGTGTAGTATTTTAAATCTTAATATATCAATTTTAATATTTTATAAATATAATAAGATAAAAAACGAGTAGTTGGTGAGCTAATATCCTATTCTATTTTACTTATAATTAGTGGTGAATTTGTTAAGTATGGTCCGTTTTATTACCTCTAATTAATATCTTCTTATTTTTTAAGTACTTTCATATTTAATATACTTTTTTTTTCATTTAAGCTGCCTAGTATAAAAATAGTGTTAAAATGACAAAATAAATGTTGGGACAAAACAAATGTTTTTGTTGAAATTACTATAGTGAAATAAGAGTTTTAGGGAAATATCATTCAAGACAGTTTGAACATTTCAGTGTCTTTCAATAAAATAATTTATAAAATTTATTATATAAAATGTTATGGTATTTGGAAACTTTATTACAAAAGTAGATTATTAACAATAAAGTTAGAGCTCCATGGAAATTAATTAGGGCAATAGGATTTGCCGCAAAAACCTGTCGCTGACAATTGTTAGACCACGTTAAAGCTACAAACATTAGAATATCACTGTTTTTTTCACTTTATTATTAATAATATTTTTAGTACAGTTTTAAAGTCAATAATAATGATTCAAAACATTGTTTCATCTTATAAAGTAATGAAAATACTAAAATAGTAAAGCATTTGATTAATTAGTAGGCGATGCTATTTTAAATCTTAAAAAAACGAAATGTGAGTTTAGTTATTTTCAAATGGAGTTAAGAGTAATTTTAAAAAAGAATTATATAACTTAATTGTCTCTTAAAAAGTAGTAACACTTTCGCTTAAATAAGTGCAGAAAGTGATTCTTCTGTTCTATAAATTTTATTCACAAATTCGATGATCGTTTGCTAAATTCGAGGGTCTTATTAAATAGCAAAATTCAATACTATCTTGCAAATGGTGTCCAACTGACATGTCAACTATAGGTCATCACATATATATAAAGAAACTAAATGCATTTTTAATTTTTTTTAGAAAATGCTTTATTATCTTCTTAAAATCGGCACACCAAAACATGCATAATTTAAACTAAAAGGACAGAAGTGATGTACAACTTAAATCAGAAAAATCATGTTTTGAGATAAAATATGAAGGATGGGAATAAAAAGTTAGAAACGCTTACTTAGAGGAAGGAAAGTAAAAGAGTAGAAACGGAAAAGAAAAGAAAGAAAAAACAGGGGAAAGAGTGTGATGAGAATTTTTGAATTTGGTAAAAGAGAGTAAAAATAAATAAAAAACGAATAAAATTTTTGTAATTGATATGATTGATTTGTATAAGTAAAAATGAGTTCCATGTCTTTTAATATTTATAAAAATGTATTTTCTTAGATGATTTTGGTTTATGGATACCTCAACTCTTTTATAAACTGTTTATATTGCACTTATCTTCACCTTCATTCGGTATATGAAGTGTGAGACTCAAACGACAAAGAAACACTCATTAGCTGAACTAAATACTAGTATCATGTTCAAAATCCGTCTTCTTTTAAGAAATAAAACAAATAAATTATTTTTTGTAACTTAAAAATTAATTTATATATAAAAACCAAAAAAGGTTTTTAAAAATTAACATATATATATATATATATAATTTATCACATTATATATGATTAATTTGAATGATTAGAAATAAATTTAGTGTTATTTTTTTTTCTCATTTACAAAAATGTCTTTGTCTTATATGAGTTTGGTTCATCAATTATCTTGTAAGTTTCATGAGACATAAACAGTGTCTCTCATATAATCTTCACCTCCTTTTTCTCGAATTCAACACATACAAAAGTGAATACAAGAACATGTGAGACTCAGACCAACTTTTTCATCAAAGAAACATGTCTCACTTGAACCAAAGACTCTTTCATATACAGCTCATCTGCAGATGCAACCAAAGACCTAAGCATCACTAATAGAAGATGAAATCAAAATAATTAAACTTTTTTTTATAATATAAACGTAGTTTATATATTAATAAATCAAAAATTAACAAAATTAACAACTTATATATAAGTTAATTTTAATTTGCTAGATAACCTTATTTTATTTTTCATACGTGTTTTTGAAGCATATTATCTAAAATTTATCATATTATATATATAAAAGTGCAGAAATTCATTCATCTTTGGCATAAATTTTTTTCAGAATTTGAATTATCGTTTCGCTAAATTCAAGAACAGAATTCAATACTCTCCTGCAAATTAATGGTGTCCAACTTACACTTGGAGAGAACTGAGATAGAGTATACAGCGGCAGTTGGTCCCAGAAAAAGTGCCCTCTGATTAAAGTTAAACAAATTTTTGTCCCTACAATATTAGTCCAAAACATCAATTTGTTTTTTTCTTTCTGAATTAGTAAATTTCGCCCATAGTTTCCTTTTCTAGTTTGTCTCTACTTAGATAATTTCGATGATGAATTTTTAACACATTATACAAAATCTAAACCTGTGTTGCATATATAAATAATAAACATCATGCATGCTTAATTTGGGACTTAAGATTTGCTAGTCTTTCATAAAATAATTAATAGGGTGATGTTTTAATATTATTGAGATTAAAGTCGTGATCAGAATCTTCAAAACAAGAAAAAAAATGAAATACTATATTCTTTTTATAATTTATTTACAATTTATTTTTGAAAAATGATATCATACGTGGCATCAACATTTTGTGAAAATAATTGAAGTTTCCCCATTTCAAAACAAGCATCACTGTTTTTCCTCTGACCTCTCAATTTAGATTCCCAACCATTTTGTGTTGTCATTCATATCCTTTGCTCAATATTTTCACATAATTTTTTTTTATGAAGAATTAAATTCAGACCGTTCTCTTCACATGGAGATACTAAAAGTTGCATATATGTAGGCAATCTGAGTTATTTAAATCTTATAACATTCTTCCTATGTACTCTCTCTAAGAAATGATTAATTAATAGTGTTAAGACATTGTTAACTATCTCCTTTATATTAGAAAATAATATATATCTTTTTATTTCTATTCGTCATAACAACCTTTTTATTTTCTTCTTGTCTTTTACTCACAGAAAAGTGTTACAGAAAGTAAAAAAGCAAATATTTTTCAGTCCTGCAAGATCAATACATTTTAATTTTATTTCTCATATATTTTGATCTCTAAAGAATTGAAAATTTATTTGTAGTATTTATTATTTTCATTGACTATTCGTATATTTAATACAATTAATGTTTGTGGTACATTGCTCACTTAATTTTTTTGAAACCACCAACCCATCCACCCAATATTCAATTTTAGAAGAAAACATTATTTATAGATTATATGGAGCAGAAAACAAAAATGACATTCCATAAGACTAAAATAAAATTAATTTCTTTTATTAGAACTAAAATGTTTTACATTTTTAGAGAAATAGAAAGAGTTACATAAACCAAAAGTAAGACATATTTATTTAACAAGAAAAATTAAAAACACATGAAAGTAAAAATAAAAGAAAACAATTTAACTTTGTACTTTCCCATACTCTCCTCCATGACCACCCTAGACACATAAAAAGAGAAAAAAAGAAAGTGGGCCTAAAACTTCATGCATTGGTCCCCTCTGTGGCATGCCCTATCAAGTAAGATCTTTGGGATGAGTTTGGCAATGTGGCAGTCCGGCGGTGTGACTTTCTCAGTGTGGCTTTCGGTTGCTATCTAAAGCCACTTCCCACTTTTGGCATTTGGTGAATGCCCCACACAAAATATATATGCTTATATTATATAAAATCTTTAATTTATAATATTATTAATGCTATGAAATTACCATACCTAGCACCTCCTTAGTATAAATATGGACATAGATGATGCAACAAAGCATGTAGCCCTTGTGTGAGTCTCTTCCTAAGAGCAACTTACATGAAGAGGCAAAGAGAGTGATGCAGCCAAGGATGACTTGCCGGCGTTATGCTGCAAGCTCTCAACGGTGACTTTGCCGGCAAGTGGTTCTTGGCTACGTTTGGCTCTTTTCTTCTCATGTAAGTGCCAGCTAGGACCAACACAAACCCCTTCACTTCCATGGAGTGTGTATATTTTGTGGTGAGTAACCAAGGTTGTGCTTGTGAAAGTTTGAATATGTTAAATGTCTCTTTCTTTTGGTCATGTTTTTGTTTCCTTTGAAGTTGAACTCACCAGCTTTTTTGCTTTTTGTTTATTGAGTTGGGAGAAAGATATGTTCCCAGAGAGAAACGGTGTAAAGCTTTGTGTTGGAGTATAAACTATGGACACTTGAAAGCTATTTGACAGATACAGAACAAAAATAGAAAGATGGTTGCAGAAAAAGAAAGATAGAGAGAGAACACAAAGGTGTTTATGGTATAAATATGAATGTTTATATATACGATTAGTTCTTTATGCTTTATTAATCTTAATATAAGATTTGATATTTCTTCTTCCTTTCTTTGTTTACAATAAATTGCTTTTCTGCAGTGAAACAAGTATATTGTTTGACAGAGAGGTTGTGCATGGCGTGGAGATCAAGATAATATGTCAGCGTACAGCCAGGCCAAGAAAAAGAGAATTGAAATTTTGAACAGGTAGTCCATTCATACCATACATTATTGTCATTTTCTTTGACCATGGCACCAAAAACAACCACATATTGATGAAGGTGATGTGACTGAGAGCGAACAAACTTTTATCAAAACAAACATTTATTTGTTTATTTGTGTTTCCACTTCATTTTTTTACCATTCCTTTCGCTTTACTACACTACACTGTTTCACATTTATTGAAAATTTTTATAAGCTCTGAACAGTGATAGTTTAGAGTTTAGTAAGGTGACAATGTATGTCACCATATGAAAGTGAAATATATGTTAGAAAGGCACATTTATCTGTGCACTGTCCATGTCCATGTGCAAGTAAAATGCTTAATTGCATGCACATGCTGAACCTTTTGTACGTGGGGCCATCCAAAGTGGACCAAACAATTATATCTCTGCTTCTTTTGTACATTTTGAGTCTCCCAAAATGATTCCTGAAATGTATCATGTGCAGCAGTTATGTGTCATTGGTACGTAAGCAAAATTTAGTTTTCTTTTTGTGTCAATATTATATGCATATTTACACATAAAAAAATACTTTTTAAAAGCTCTGCAATATTCGTGTGTCTATGATGTTCCATCATCTTTGAGTTATGGATAACATTTATGAAGTAACATTTTCATTGTGGACCATGAAAATCTCAATTTTCTTTTTTGTTTATGAACTAATCTAGGGTTTTACCATTTTGTTTAAGCTCTTTCTTGTTACAGCAATTTTCTTCTTCTTTCTCTCTCTCTTAACTTGCCATCGACCACCATTTGACTCCCCCAAAGGTACTTTCCGGAGCTGTAATTAGTCCCTTCACAATATAATGACTTTCATCACTGCCATTTTCTCTGTTCATGTTTCTTCACAGATTTCTCACATCACTACACTATCAAACTCAAACCTTGCAAGGAAATGAACGGATACACATATTCGAAGCCTTTCACGAATGAAAAATAAACAGACAGAAGATAAAACGACAGACATTCGTCGACGGAAAGAGTTCAAGATGTCGGAGCCTCCATGACATGAACTGAGAAAGAGGCTGTCAGAGACACTAGATTAAGCAAACAAGAGTGAAAAATCTTCTATGGATATTCATATTGCATATATGTACTGTTAAATTTGGTTGAAGGGATTTCATATTTTTGCATGTTTGAGATGTTGAAGTTGAAGTGGAATTTTGGTATGCAATTTTTTTTTTTTTTTTCCTTTAAACCATTTTCCAGTTTCCGCCAAAAAGTGTTCTTGGCGGTGAGAGTGGGAGAGGAAGAAGGAGACAAGGATAATAAGGTCATTTTATTTGTTTTGCCAATTAAGAAATTTAATTAATTCTAATCTTTAACCTTTGAATTAATTTGATTAGAATTAATTTAAGGACTAATAATGTCAGTAAACTCAGATAATTTAATGTGATTCATCAACCTGAAATCCACCTGAATAAAAACTGCATGAACTGTAAAATGACATCGGCAAAATCGAGAGAGAGAAGAAAGAAGTGACTAAAATATTAGATTTTGTTTAAAAGTTTATTATAATTAATATAATTAGTTGTTAATTCTTAAAAAACGTGTCTTAGTTAACCAATGAATTTTACATAGAGCGTATCTGCAGAAGAATCAATTCTTATTTTAAAATAAAGACTGCGTTAGAACAAACACAGTTGTTCTACTGTATGACAAAGTTCTTTAGTTCTACCTATTCTTCAAATTATTTGAACTAGTTTTTAGTCTGAAAATCAATCACATTTAATGTTTATTGTCTCCTTTTAAGTATTTGTTTTAGGAAAATTTAACTCAAATCTATTTTCAGAAATTCGCATATACTGTCAATTAAATCACATTATTTTTTTTATAAAAAAGATCATATTTTGTTTGGAAGTTTTTTTTAATGTAGTTATCATTCTTAAAGTTTAACATTAACTAGCTTTTTTTTTTGTCAATAGATATTACTTTTCACGTAATCTTTAATTACTTTATATATAAAAATAATATATACTACACATTTACTTAAATAGTTGACATTTTTATTGAAGTATTTGATTAAACTGCACATTTTTATTGAATTTCACTAAAATTCTCCATCAGAAATCATTAAATACATATAAATTCACTACACCCCAATAAAAAGGATTTTTACTTGATAAAATGTCTCTGTTCCTTTCCTTTTTTTATCCTTTTTAATTGTGGGTTAAATAACCGGAGGGAGGACCCAAAATACACCGAGGCTTTCTTTTTGGAATAAAAATATTTTAACGCCACTTTTCATAAAATACTTACACTGGACAACCGTTTTCTTTGATAAAATATTATATAATAACAATATATATATATATATATATATATATATATATATATATATATATATATATATATATATAAATGTAATATGGTGGTAGAAAAATATCACCATCTTTTTTTTGGGTTATTGTTTATCCATGAGAGCTTTAATCATTCTTTTATTTCCTAGACAAAATTTAAATATGATTATAAATTTAAATACTAAAAATGGTTGAAAAGCAAAATAGGTGACATCTTTCTATCTAAAATTCATTTATACAAGAATAAATGCTTAAAATTTACAATAAGTGGTTCAAGATCTCCTAAAAGTAATAGGAAAATTTATATATTCAGATTATCACCAAACCTAAGTGACTTGGATGTTGTTGCCTTAAGTTTTCATAATGTTATTGACTAAAAGTAACATTAAATAGCATCGATAGAAGCAAAACTAAATTGAGTAAAGGTTGAGAGAGGAAGGAGAAAACACTGTTGAATTGCAGCGAATCTAAATTGCTAGACACATAATTCAAAGCTTGTTCATCGATTTCAGAGTCTAATGAAACTGTGGGGTTGATTAAGGTAATGATTGTTGAGGAGCTTCACAAACACAAGATGATTATCCACATAACTTGTGTTATTAGGAGGATAATAAGGATCCACTGATTCGTGTTAAGTACTCTTCTACTATGGTTCTGCATTGGATGCTGAAAATGGATCATAAATATATGGTCTTTCTCAGCAAGACACAGGTTTACATTGTTCCCAAAAGGGCCTGAAGAAATACATGTGTCAACATCAGTGATTCTGATGAAATAAATTAATTCCATTGGCAAAGGAACCTTGATATTATCCAAAACTTCAGAAACCTGAAACATGGAATTTCCCCAAGTAGAGTGATAAAACCAGTATGGGATCCGTTGACCTTGCAAAGGACAGAAAGTGTAGTAATGGAGAAGAACTAATTGTGTGTCATTGGGAGATTGAAAAACCACATGGGTGCTATAAAGAATCACACTTTGTAACAACTTCTCACTAACACAATGAAATCTATAGGGACCTCACAGGTTGGAAATGGCAACCACTAAATCATAATAAGATCAAACATGCTTAGTAATATTAGAATGTGTTGTTAGCCATTTTGAGTAATTAATTGTGGAGCCAATTGCAAAAGAACTAAACCCCTTTGGTGCGTGCTGCTTCCTTTGAATCAGAATTCATACGTTGATTGTATTGGAACCAATTAAACATAACATGATTCACGGTCATTCTGAATTGAAGGAGAGGTGTTCAAGAAATTTTTCGGGTGCATGAAGTTGGAACCAGCAGCTCAGTGTTGCTTCTGATTTTTGTTTTAGACGCTAAGATGTTCCTTCGCAACACTGGGCTTGGCCTGTTTTGCAATTTGAATATTATTTTATTAAATTTTGGACGAGTTTTTCTTGCACTTTAATAAAAAAATTTTAATACCACAATTATCCTTATATTAGAATCGGATGACACTCCATCCGGTTGTTAATTTTTTTCAAATGACAACCGGATGGGGGTGTCATCCGGCTCTCATTTTCAAATCAAAATGATAACCGGATGAAACTCATTCAATTCTCATAGTCCAAATCGAAAACGGATTAATTATTCGATCTAGAATAATTTAAACTTTTTTTACCTTTATATTTATTATTTATGTTGATGATTAATGTTTACATTTATATTTGTTGTCGGAGTTATTGTATATTTCACTTTTTATCTTACATTAACTACTTTTCCTATTTTCAACACACTCAAACTTCTTAAATAAAATTTTAGAATGTATTGAAAACAAACAACCTCTCAAATATGAGTTTCTAATCAAGTGTGTGATAATGCATGTACCGTCTAGATATTCAATTGTCAAAATAACATCTTTATTATATTTGAAAATTTGGAAATGACACCTAATGCAATAACATCAAATTGGAAATAATATTATTATCCATCATCACATACTAGTGCATACAAATTCGATTTTAATTGCTGTTCTGTTGACTTTTTTCGGCAAGTGTATCGAGTAATATAGATTTATAAAGTAAAGATGTCAATCCCATCCCACATAGAACAATTTTCTCAAATTCACAACTAATGAAAGTTTCAAGATGATTCAATTATAATTTTAATTGATAAGCAATAAAGACAATTAAAGAATAAATAACAATTATAAAAAGAAGTTTTCAAGATCTAGAAAGACTCTGGAATTGAACTTTATCTATCTCCCTCAATCATATTTTAGATTTAATAATAAAATACAATATTAATAACTATTCACTATTGATGCACATATAATAATCATTCATACTGATTTTTCTGATATGAAATTCATAAGGTAATTTACTAAACACTGATCCCTCAGCTATTTAATAAATTACCCAACATTAACAATAGATATTATAGCAATCAATACACTGAAACATATCCTTAATATCCTAATATTCAAATATATTGAGTATTTTCATTTAGGTTAGAAACTTAAAAAGTACTTCCCAGTTAAATTCAAGAATCAAAATCAAAACTATATTGATCAGGTAAAATCTATTAACTGCAAGATGAAAATACTAATGGAGTATAAACTCAATATTATATTTAAAATCACCAAAATACAAATGAGTTCAAAAGATTACATTCAATCCCAAAGATGAAGAATTTAGCTATCCATGGTAGCCATTACAAATCAATGAAAGGAAGATTGCAAGTGAAGAAGAGAATCTTGATTCTAGCCGTCTCTCTCCGTCCTCTAAGTCTTCATGTCTCTCAAAACCCTAAAAATCTCTTTTTAAACTTGGTTTTGGGTCTAGGTTAAGTGACTTTTCTCTTGAAAATTTTATAATAATTGAGATTAAATGATTTCTTTTAACTTAAGACTCAAAAAATATATTTAAATCTAAAAACTCTAAAAATGAGAATAACTACTATTTTAAATAACACTTAAACCCACAATTATTCAATATTTCTCTAGTATAAAACATTCAAAATTGATACTATCATATACCTCTCAATCTCGAGAGATTATAGCTTTAATGGCAGAGATGTTAACTTTAATAGAAGAGTGGTTAGCTTCAATGGTGGAGATGTCGGCTTTGATAGCACTAAGTTTCTCTCCTAAATCTTCTTTCATTTTCTTAATTCTAGTTAACCTTTCATCTATTTCATTTTTCAAGACCATACTATTTCTCAACTGCTTCTCACTTTCCAAACCTGCTCCTACTTCATCAACTTTACGTAATTGGGAAGTTGTGGAGTCAATTTTCATACTTTCTTCACTGTAATCCCTACTCTCAGCACTGAACTCATTTGAAACTTCTGATATCACTACTGCCATTTCTTTTTGGACATTGGCATCTTGCATCTCCGCAAACCTTAGTTGATGAACCAAAAATGCTCCATCTGAACGAAAGTATAATATCGATAGAAAAATAAGTTATTTGATGAAAGAGTGAGAGAGAGGAAAGACAAATGACATTTTACCTTGGTTATTGGAGTCAACAGTGATTGACGGTTGTTCCCCAACAACAGATTCTAATGGGGTTGTGGGATTGAATAAATATGAGGATTGTTGCTGTTGTTGTATATCAGGTGCCTCGTCGAGCAATACAAGTCTATTTTCCGAAGTACTTGCTTTATTGGGAGCATAAGGATCTTCGAACCGAACATCCTCCACTCTACTAAATCTTCGATTTACATAAGCTCCGGTCTTTTCGATTTCTCCCAACCTACTTGAATCATTTTCTGGTTTTATCTTCAACAATATTTTCCCAGGAATCCACTCATTCGTCAGAAGCGCTCTCTGAATATCTGAGTTTAATGGATGTTGAAAATCATTTTGAAGGTTGAGTATAATTATGTGACTATCCTCAGTTTCCCAGTTTATATTATGACATTTGAAACAAGAAACACACGTAGAAATATCATTTAGTTTAACATAGAAATTAAAGCTGGCAACGAAAGGAGGCTTGACATTATCCCAGACTCCAATAATAGCACACACAACGAGGGAGGGCAATTCTTTACGAAACCAAAAATGTAGAGAGTTTCCGCTGGTAGAGTGGTCAAACAACTTTGGGATTTCCCAACCTGGAAGAACAAAGATTCTTATTGTAGCAGAATGAATGGCCTGCGAAATGGGTCATGTGCATGGTGAGTTTGGAGAAAGAAACACAAAGCTAGTTAATAGTCAGTCAAAGAGGATAGACCCACCCACCTGTCTCATTTTTAACGTCATAGAATTGGCTTTAACTGGAGAGTTTGCTGCTGAGAACTCCATTATGTTCAATGGAAGTCCTTTAATTTCTTGAAGCTTCTTGCAGTTAGTCACGTACAAAAATTTCAAGGAGTGACAATCTTCAATACAAGCAGGAAGGATTGTAATGTCTAAGTCTCGTAAAAACAATGATGTCAAATTAGGAAATAACATTGGCAACTTCTGAAAGAAATTGGATGATTCACTAATTTCAAGGATATTGCCTTTCCCCAGGGACAACTTTTGAAGACCCTCAAGATTTTGCATTGAAAGTGGTAGATTTTTTATGGCAGTTCCTTCTAAGTCAACATATTTTAGCTTTTGCATTGGCGCCAATACTTCTGGAAACATAACAAGACTGTTGCAATCCCGAAGGCACAGATGCTCCAAAGATATCAACTTTATGCGACTGGGACCAATCCTGAGCTTGGTACATCCTTCAGCACAAAACACTTGAAGATTAAGTAAAGATCCAACTGAATCATGAATCTCAATCAGATTTGTGCATTCACCAACACGAAGTTCTGTCAAATTGGGGAAACCTGACAGGTCAGGTATTCGTCTAATATTCTTACAACCTCTAAGAATCAAGTGTCTCAAAACCTTTGAATTCTGCAAAATAATATGTCTACAGTTATTAGTTTTTATTTAGAAGAATCGAGTGGTCAACCAAAAGCTAAATTAATTTCACATCACTTATAATTAATTGGACATGCCTGTAGTGGTTTATCCCATCCAAAGTCACTGTGTGACAAGTCGAGTATGACAAGATTCTTCAAATGAAAATTACACGGTAAAGAGGTTGCTGGATATCCCCACCATTCGAGTACTCTCAAAGTGTTTGGCAGAGAAGTAGGTCTTCTGAGAAAGCCAACTTGCTTTTTTATAAGAATCATCCGTAGGTTTTTCATTTTTCCAAGCAAGTTTTGACTGCATTGCGTTTCTTGGTGTTCTGGCATGTCCAACATTATCGCTTCAACTTTATCATTTTCCTTTTAGGCCAAAAGCATAAAAGGAACCATAATATATAGAACTAAAAAATGTAAATGTTTTTGTTGGATCTTACTAACATGAAATGTGTACAGACTCAACTCATGGTGTAATAAAAGAAATGGAAAGGCAGAGGTAACGTACCATGTTTTTCTCCAATACGCAAATAACATCCTCGTAAAACCACAACCTGTTCCTTTCATGAGGCAGAGTTGATTGTTCTCTAATTATTTCCTTTCCCATAGACTGAATCATGTCGTGCATTGTCACAGTTTCATGTTGACATTCACGAATTTTAATGAGAGATTTTTTTTCTAGCACTCTGATACCAAATTTTGAAGGAAAACCTCTTGCCTCAAGCATATCTGTAATGTATGTAAGAGAGCGTCCTCTGAAGAAGCAAGCTATGTCAAGAAATATTTCTTTCTCATAAGCATCCAAACTATCGTAGCTAACTCTGAGAACTTCCTGAACATCTCTATTTGGAATTCTCTCATAACTTTCTAACGCAGATTCCCATTCTTCCAAGGTTTTACCAAACAAGTTCGAACCTATTGTTTCCAAAGCCAAAGGAAGGCCGTTGGCATAATAAATTGCACGCTTTGTGAGTTCCTCGTAACATGGATCAACTTCTTTGTTCTTGAAAGCATTCCACTTAAATAATTCAAGAGCTTCGGTATGGTTTGTTTCACCAACCTTGTATTGTTTTTGAACTCCATGAACATCTAACAAATGCTTATCCCTTGTTGTTATAATGATGATGCTACCAGCGCCAAACCAATCAAGTCCTCCAGCAGTTGCATGCAATTGTTCCTTTTTGCTAATATCATCAAGCACAAGAAGGACCTTTTTCCCACAGAGTCTTTGTTGTAGAATTGGAATTCCTCGATGCACATCTCCCAACTTCATATTTTTTACCCCCACCAACTCAGACAGCATTGTCTCTTGGATATGCACCAGGCCATCCTTAATTGACTTTTCCCTGACATTAGCAAGAAAGTATGAAGCTTCAAATTGATGTGCTATCAAGTTGTATATCGCTCGTGAAAGAGTTGATTTTCTAATTCCACCCATGCCATGAATCCCAAGCATGGTCACTTTCTTATCAAACTCACCACCCATGAGTTTTTCTATCTGTTGCATCCTAACTTTCAGACCAACAGGATAATCAGCAATATGCAAGTGTGGCCGGTTAAGCTTTGTGGATATCTCTTCTGTGATCTTTCTTATGATCTCAGACTCATACATTTCACTGTCATTTATAAAAGGGAAATCAATTTAGTGTCACATACATTTTGGAACATCAAAGAGACTATTGCTATAAATTGATAATTTGTAGCAGAGATGAGTACCTAGTTTTGAAATGCAAACCAGACAAATCAGCAGCCTGACGCAAAGCCAGCCTCCATTGTTGAACCTTCTCAGTGTCATCTCTGAATCTGTCACCTTCATGCTTTGCAAAAGCTTCTCGGTAACTTCCTCTTTGATGTCGCACGTGTGATGGATCTATGTCATAAAACACTGGCAAAATCCACATGTTCTCTTTTCTGTGGCACTCAATGATTTGGAGAAGTTCATCCAAACAAAATGTTGAGGAAGCATAGTTTTTGGAGAAAACAATGATGGATATCCTCGATTCTTGGATTGCCTTGCGAAGAGAAGGAGTGATCTCTTCACCTTTTCTGAGAGCTTCATCATCAATGAAGGTAAAGATTCCCCTTTGACTCAAAGCACTGTATAGATTACCAGTGAAACCAAAACGGATATCTTCACCACGAAAACTAAGAAAAACATCGTAACTGTATTTTGATATAAAAGAAGAAGAAGAAGGTGCTTGTTTTTGAGCCATAACAACGAAACTCGTCAATTGCTTTGGTTTTTGTTTCATGCATTCAAACGACCACATAAGGGTTGCTTTTAAAAGACAAAGTCGTTCCAAATTTATTCTTTTTAAATTTGTTCTTCAACTTAAGAAATTGAACCATCATTTTCCCGATGTTTGTTGTTCAAACTACGTTACTCTTGTTTTAGTTTTTCTTCCACCGATTTCAACTGCTATGTCGTAACCTTTTTTTTTTTCTTTTTAATTCCCTTCTGATAATACATTTAAGGGAAAAAAAAAATCACACCTGGAAAGCGATGTTAACATGAATTATAGAAAAGAGCTTCAACTAGAGCAGACATGTCTTTTAAATTTTGTATGAAAGTCTTGTATTGGGAAAGAGACTATATGTATTTGGGATTAATTAGTATTTTCTTTTATGGACAGTAGAGTTTTTTCTTATGATTTTAGGAAATTGATGAGGAATTGTTTATGTTTACGGTGGATTTTCACAACTTACATGAACTTTTCTTTATTTTATAAAAGTACTACTTTTTTTTTTTATAAAGGGATTGACCATCTATTTATACACTTTTGATTGCTGACAAAAAAAACACGCTGTAATAATTTTTTAAATATAAAATAAAAAATAGAAAATAATACTATGAATTGTAAATTATATAAAAGATTTTGCTGCACATTTAAATATAATAAAAATATGATTTAATACCATTTTTTGTGTCTAGATTGGATAGTATAATAGGCTATTTTTCGACTTTCAAAGATGAGTGACGAAATTAATTTTTAACTATTTATATTAGAACAGAAAGTGATCTTAAACAATTTAAAATATTACTTATTAAAATTATTAAATTTAAAATTAAATAACAAAGATAAGAAATATCTTTCTTCTACAATTGATAAAGATAATGCAAAGATATAAATATAAACCTCTTATATCATCTATGAAAATTTAAATGTCTCAACCAACTTATACATACAATTTAAATTTCAACTCTTTGACTAAAATAATTTTCAAATATAGGACATTAAAAAACTCAGATAAAGTCTTTTTTCTTTTCTTCAGTCCTATACCAGTTAGTTAGGCGTATAATGGTTTTAAGAAATTATTTTCTATTTTATTTTATTTAAACATTCAATTTCAATTTATTTTGCATTTTATGTTAAAATTTATATAAAGATAATAAATTAAAAAAATTAACATGTTACGTACAATTTTTGAAATTAAATAAAGGTTTCGCATTTTTATAATGAAAAATAAATATGCTTTTGCCCACTAAACTATTTAAAAATTTAGTTTTAATCCCTGTCAGAATTCAATTACTAGACCATATATTTATTAAAAATGATGTAGTTTTAATCCACATGGCTGAAGTAAACCACTTGATATATACTTCATTAATTTTCTATTGAAACATACAAGTGTCCATGAACCATTACTTTTTTAGTATATATGAAGTACAAGCGTGCACATCTCCCCAATACACAACCTACCAATTTTCAAAGGTTGATGATGGAATAAACAGATTTATAATCTTGAAGTAATTAAGTAATTTCTTTACTTGATTCACACAGATGAATCTCAACATAGTTTTATAAAATTCTCAAGTCAACATTAATTTAAAGCGATATATTTTCTTGTTTTTGTTTAGATTACATATATTAAAAATTGACTTTTGCGATAAATATTATTCTAGTATGAGCTGGTAAAGGGTCTCGTATTACTGAGCTATGAAAAATCTGACGTGATGGTTTTCAAGTATCGGTTATAAGGCGAAGGAGTTACATACAAAAGGTTATACAATCCTTTTATACAAATATATAACATTGAAAGTGTTTAAATAATTATTTAAAAATATACCTTTCATTATGTGTGTGATGTTATTTATAAAGAAGATTAAAAGTATTGTTTATGATCAATTCGGTTTCTCACTACTTTTGAAATAGATTATGATAATAAAGATTGATTTATAATACATGATTACTGTTAATCATATTTAATTTTTAATTATTAGTTTAAGTATTTGATATGAGTACATATTGGTCTATTGTCATGTTTACAAAGTGTTCTTATCAAAGATCGAGTTGGTGTCTTGACGAAGTAGGCTGAAGTCGACTTGATTCGAATTTGAGCACTTAAAGATTCAAGTTGTTAAAGTTTTGAAGATCAAATGGAGGTTCACCTGTAGAAGACACTCCGAAGCTCAAGTCAACACGTGATCAATGAAGGGAGTGAGAGAGAGTATAAGTGAGTATGAAAGCTGAGTAATGAGTGAGTGATATTTCTTGTAGAAAGTCCTATATAGGTTTTGGGCTGAGCTGTTATGAGCTCAAATCCAAGTCCATGGTAACAATTTGAGCGATTACCGAGTTGTTGCAGGTGGAGGCCGACATTTAGAGACCGTTGGTTATAATGGCCCTTGAATCTCGGGTGTGAGGGCAATACACAAGCCCCCCAATCTTCGAGTTAGGTATAGTGAGTGAGCTTAAGTTTATTTCAAGCTTGGTATAAAGTCGATCTGATCCGTACGTGAGCCTGTATGGGTGTTTCTTTAGTGGTGGACTGTGGAGTACAATGATACCCCTAAAGGATTCTAGGGATCTCCTTGGCCCAGAGGCCCTTGGCTTGTCCGAGCTTCTTCTTAAATTCATTTAAGATGACCTTGTCGACAACTTTCGCTTCATCATTTGTTTGGGGGTGTTCTATTGAGGTCACCTTGTGTTTAATGCCAAGTTTTTGTAAGAATCTTTCAAAGCCCCTGTCGATAAACTGGCGGTCGTTGTCAGTTACCAAGCAATGGGGTAAGCCATGCCTGCATATGACATTCTTCCAACAAAACTTTTGGACTTGTTAGGTAGTGATGGTTGTTAGGGGCTCGACTTTTATCCACTTGGTAAAGTAATCGATGGCGACAATGAGGAATTTGACTTGACCTTTTGCTAGAGAAAAAGGTTCGAGGATATCCATGGCCTATGTAGTGAATGACCATGGTGTGACTATCTAATGTAATTCTTTGGGCAGAAGGGTGTGGAGGGACCTGAACTTCTGACATTATGAGCACTTTTGGATAAAGGAATTGGCATCTTTCCAAAGAGTGGGCCAATAGTACCCTGCCCGCAGTACTCTTGTCACCATGCACCGTGCTCCTGAATGCATTCCATATATCCCTCGGCGCAGCTCCGCAAGGACGTACTCGACTTGGTCATTGTCTAGGCATTTGAGCAATGGAGTTGAGAACCCTCACTTGAAGAGTTCGTCCATGTTCATGACATGATATGCTGCTTGGCATTGAACTCTTTTAACTTCCTTCTCGTTGCTGGGGAGGACCTCGTTAGTTAAATACTCAATAATGGGCGTCATCCAGCTGCCTTTTCCCAAATTTACCTATAACACATCAATATGATCCCAACTTGGGCTCGTCAGGTTTTCTTGGATGAGGGTTCGGTGCTGGCCAACCTTGTTTGTATTGGCGAGCTTCGGGAGGACATTGGCATGTTCATTCGCAACCCTTGGAACATGGGACATGCTGAACTTCTCAAATTGGTTGATTAAGTTCTTGATGATGTGGTAGTACTTTTGCAAGAGTGGCTCTTTTTGTTTGAAAATCTCCATTGATTTGTCCTATCACCAACTAGGAGTCGCTTTGGCATTTCAACTCTTTACCCCGAATTCCTTTGCCAATCTCAGTCCGACGATGAGTGGCTCGTATTCGGCTTGGTTATTGGACGTCTTAAATCCAAAACGGATAGTCTGTTCAAGAGTTAACTCATCAGGACCTTCTAAGATGATTCTAGCTCCTCTTCCTTTTTTTGTTGAAAGATCCATCAATGCTAATTAGATTCTGTTGCGATTCACTCTGTCTATTAGATTTGTGATGTTTATTTTCTAATAAGATTCAGAGAGATGGTATAATACTTAATAAAATATTTTATATTTTATATATTAGAAAAGACACCTCACACCTCGTGCTAGTTGGGCTTGAAAGTGTGAATCAACAACATAATCTAATTGTGCCAAACGCCACTGAACGTGAGCTAGGAACAACCTTCAATTTTTACATTTTATTTAATAAATTTTTGCATTGGGGTTAAGCATCTTCGACCGTCGAGGAGTTAAAGTCATATTTGGAGGCAATTTTAGGGTTTTATATCATCTTCTTTCATTGTTCATTATGTTTAGTCTTCTCATGACTATGAGGAGTTAAATCCATTGTTGTTGGGTCAAATTTAAACTTTTGAACTCTCATGTACTCAATACTGATTTTCATAAATATATGTTTACATAAATATTTTTCTTTCAATATATCAGTATTTTAATTCTGTGCTTATTGCTTGTTGTGTTGATTCATCGTTTAATAATTAATTCTTGGGGTATTAAGAAGTATCACTTTTAAATTGGATATGAATTAAAATACCTAATGAACGCTCGTATCTAGGAATAAAACATGATTCATTGGTTGTCTTAAGACCCTTGTGGCGCTTGCAAGTCTTGTTTATATAATTGATCAAAGAATTGATGGTTAATAGATAAACTTAACCTTATTTACTTAAGGAATTAGGGTTTGGGTATTTTTGTGGGTTGACATTGATATTTGTTTGAAAAGAAGATAATTGCTTTTATACATAAGAGTAAGGATTGGTGAAGTCTAATCCTAACACTTTCACATTCATCTGTAATCCTTCTTCTACATTCCAATTATCGACAAAAATAATAAAAATTATTTTAAATTTAATTTTTACATAATAATCTAAATTATGAAATTATTCTTGAGTCTAATTTTATTATAATTATAATTATTGTTGCGTATTGCACAAATTTCTTAAAAAATAATAATATATTTATTATTTTAGGACTGATGCACTTATCATAATAACAAAAATAACAAACAAGTTTTTGACACAATTATCAGGAGTTTATTTTATAGTTATATATATATATATATATATATATATATATATATATATATATATATAATTTTAACTAACCCCTAAATTTAGTCTTTAATGTATTTTTATGTGACCAAGGAACAACTTGTTCTACTCCAATTGATATTCAGAATTTTGAATTTTCTTTTGAAGAGCTAACTGAAGAAACTAAGAATCGCGTGAAGAAGGGGATTCAATTCCTAGGATCCGATGGCCTAACAACATATACATAATTTCTACTGTTGTAGAATCAAGTGTCTGTCATACAAGACATGAACACATGGTTAGTTTGGAAAAACCAAAAGAAGAAGATCCAAAAGCTCCACAACAACCCAAACAAACTAGCAACTCTAACCAAATTGTATAATAATACGTAAGGCCAAAGATATTTGTTTTTGTGATATAGTTATAAACATCTTTAGTTAAAACATATTAGAGAATTCAAATAGGAATGAGGTATACCACTCTATGAGTAGTATTTTTCAGCTATTCCTTTTTGTTCTTATATTTTCATAAATAGTTGGTTGTTATATATAGCTTGCATTGCTTTCATCAATATACGGTGAAAAATCATTCTCTCAATCATTTGTTTTAGAGCCTTCTCTATTTTTTTAATATTTTTTTATGTTATCAAATCTTCTCATGGAACTCCGCTAATACCTTTTCCTTCTTTTATGATATTTGAAATTCACTCTCAGTCTGGTCTTGAAATTGCCCCTGATGGTGGCAGTAGTCTTAATTCCTCAAATTTTATATAGTCTTAAAGATCGTTATCAGGATATTCTTCATAAAATTTAAAATGGTGTTGTAAAATATTATTGACGAAAGAGAAGGTGACTGTAGTGGGGGCAAGGAATCAATTGGATGTGGATATGTTGTGTGAATGAAGTGGTTGATAAGGCTAAAGGGAGGAAGAAGTTGTGGCTTGTATTCAAGGTTAATTTCTGTTACATAACCAGTTACGTTTCAGAGGAGGAATATGAAAAAAATAAAAATAAAATAAGTCATTAAATAATGAAGTTAATTAGAGGTGAAGTTGGGTTGTTATTAATATGGGGTTGGAAAGAGAGGAAGGGGAAGAGAATTGGATAGTGGAGTGAATAGGGAGAGTTTGGCCTCTCGAAAACCAGGAGAAAATTCTGTTACTGCTTTTGTTCAAAATTGTTCATCTTTGTTCCCCTGTTATTTTCAATTACAGACTCAAATACACTCAGAATATTATTCAGTTACTCCAATTATTTGTAGTTTTGTTGCTATTAATATCAAATACCTTTACAATTGGTATCAAATACTCGATCTCGGTTTCAAACCTGTGAATGGTTACCATACACAGCTCAGGAGCAATGGAGGAACGTGTCGAAGGGTTAGAGAAACGAATGATGGACCACGGTCAGATGTTAGAGACGATATTGAAGAGACTCAATGATATGACGATGCATTCACCACGGCATTGATCACACTATAGAGCCGCATCAGGAGGAGGAGGACACTACCTCTCAAATCGCGGATCTCGGTAGAGGAGAACAGAATTGCGGAAACCTGCGTTACAGGGGTGATGGGGGACACAAATTAAAGGTCCCAACATTTGATGGAGCAAATCCGAACGGGTGGTTAGTGAGAATGGACCGGTTCTTTCGGGTGTCAAATATTCCAGTGGGGGAGAAGCTCGATTATGCGGTGTTAGGATTAATAAGGCTCAGGACATTTCACACTTGGCCCCGTTTCAAACCAGGAGTGGCGTCAAATCCCTTGGCGCCACTGTTGTAAGTGAAGCAAATAGGCTTTGTCATGGAGTATCGACATGATTTTGAGCTCGTGGCCAGATCACATAGAAATTTGGGTGGAGAGACCTTACTACGTATGTTCCATAAAGGGTTGAAACCGATGATTAAGTCAAAACTAGATGTTGCGGAGTTCGAATCCCTACAAGCATTGATGGATAGTGCAATGGTTGTCGAAACAAGAAACTTAGCTTAGCGAGAGGAAGGTGTAAGCCAATGGGGAAAACGATGTGAAGAAGACCCTAAGTCTAGTGAGAGTTTCAATAAAGCTTCTAGCTCATCGGGCTCAAAGCATAATTCTAGTTGGATCTCAAATGAAGAGTGGCTTGAACGCCAACACAAAGGTCTATGCTACAAGTGTGAGGAGAAGTGGAATCCATCCCACACGTGTCGACACCACCATCAACACTTGGTGCTAGTAGATGCTGACAAAGAGAAGGAGCTTGAACCAACACCGGAAGAAATCATAGAGGAATCCTCTACTCTTAAACTACAAACTCTATCTCTCTATCTTCCATCTTTTAGTTATTGGAGGTTCACACTTCATTACACATTAAAGGCTAAAGGCACGATTCAGGTCTCGAAGGTGATTATGTTGGTGGATTCAGGGGCGGAGGCCAATTTCTTCTCCACTCACAATGTTTCCTCCCTAGGTTTACCAGTGAGCCAGATGCAACCATTTCAAGTTGAGGTTGGGAATGGTGTTATTGACCCAGGAATTGGGGGCTGTGAAATGTCAAACTGATAGTGCAAGGTGTTTTCATAGTTGTAAACTTCCTTGTCATGGAGCTCGGGCAGTCGGAGGTGGTGCTTGGTGCTAGGTGGGTGGCAAGCCTAGGCAAATTTGAAGGCAACTATTAGCAGTTGACACTGAGCTGGATGTCTAATGGGTACCAAGTAACACTGCAGGGGGACCCTAGCCATGCATCAGGAAAGATGGCTTTAAACGCATTGAAAAATAATGAAGAGGGTTTCTTGGTGACTCCTCTATTATGGTCTAATGGAGATAACATTACTTCTCCTATTACAACTAAGACTCTGGAATTATTGTAACAATTTGATGACATTTTTCAAAAACCAGATGGTGGTTGGCAGTTCTGGGTTGACTACCGCGCACTCAAAAAGATAACAGTCCCATACAAATTTCCAATTCCTGTTATTGAAGAGCTTTTGGATGAATTAGCTGGTGATGTGGTATTCTCTAAGCTGGATTTTAAATCTGGTTACCACCAGATTCGGATGAAAGAAATAGACATCCTCAAGACGACATTCCAAACACATGAGGGTCATTATGAATTCCTCGTGATACCATTCAGGCTTACAAATGCCCCCTCTACTTTTCAGTCACTAATGAATGAGGTATTAAGACCATGTTTACGTACATTTGCTTTAATGTTATTTGATGACATTTTTATATATAGTCACGATAAGGACAATCATAGGGATCATTTGCTGCAAGTTTTTGAGATCCTTAGGAGGAACAACCTGTTGGTGAACAGAAAGAAATGCTATTTTGAAATTTCTAGTAGCGAGTATTTGGGGCATATTATTTTTGCATAAGGGGTTGCTAAAGATCCTAAAAAGATTTGTGACATAGTTGATTGGCCTACCCTTAAAGATTTAAAAGCACTACGGGGATTTCTAAGGCTCACAGGATACAACAACGTTGCATGGCCTTTTACACAACAACATTTACCAGATTTTGAGAATTCTTGGGAGTTAGCTGCAAAGATCAAGACTGTGTTTCCTCACTTTCATCTTGAGGACAAGGTAAATCTCCAAGGGGGGTATTGTTACATAACCAGTTACGTTTCAGAGGAGAAATATGAAAAAATAAAAATAAAACAAAAGTCATTAAATAAGGGAGTTAATTAGAGGTAGAGCTGGGTTGTTATTAATATGAGGTTGGAAAGAGAGGAAGGGGAAGAGAATTGGATAGTGGAGTGAATAGGGAGAGTTTGGCTTCTCGAAAGCTAGGAGAAAATTCTATTACTGCTTTTGTTCACAACTGTTTATCTTTGTTCCCTTGCTATTTTCAATTACAGACTCAAAAACACTCAGAATATTATTCAGTCACTCCAATTATCTATAGTTTTGTTGTTATAACATCAAATACCCTTACAATTTCTTAAAAAACTTGTGGTTTAATGTGCTACGAATTCGCAAAAAAGTTATTGTTATTGTTATAATTTCATCTAACTGAGCTTATTACATTCTGCAAAGTTCAATTTGAAATGCAAGAGAGGTGTTTAAGAAATTTGTGGGGTGCATGAAGTTGGAACCAATTCAGTTTTGCTTCTCACTTTTGTTTTGGGATGGCTTCTTTCTGCACCTCCAAGGGACTATTTTTTCTTTTTTTTTTCAAAATAGTTTCGGAATGAGCTATTTCGGAAGTCAATTTTAGGTTCGGAGTTTGCTTCCGGAATAGCCCATTCCAAAATTGTTTTTTCGTTGCAAAACAGTTTCTGAATGGGCTATTCCGAAATTGTACTTCAGATCCGGAATTGGCATCCAGAATAACCCACTTCGAAACTGTTTTGCAACAAAAAAATAGTAACCCACCCCCAAATCACAAAACAACCCCAAATCGCATAAACCACCCCTAAATCTTCAGCTGAGTGAGTTGTGTGCCATAACGCAGAATTTCAGTAGCAACTTCTTGCTGGGAGAAGGAGGGTTTGGATATATGCATAAGGGCTACATAGATAATCATCTTAGACTCGGATTGAAGGCACAACCTATTGTTGTCAAGCTTCTTGACATTGAAGGCTTGCAAAGACACTGTGAATGGCTTATGAATATCACATTTATAACTTGCGTAAGGAAAAAAAACTTTTATATATTCATGTAATTAAATATATAAGTGGCAGCATAGTGCATACGAGGATTGGTGGTACGTTGGAGGTGGAAGAAGGGTAAAAGTATCTTTGCAAATAAGACACTTTGGAGATTTTCTAAAAATTTGGAGGTGCCTGAAGAAACCTTAGAGGTACAAGAAGTCGTCTACTTCTTATTAGAAATTGGGCTCATCACAAACACTTGGTGGACAGTTTATTCTTACACCTCCAAATTTTTAAAAGATCCACGAAGTGCCCTTGAAATTTTATTGTGTAGACCATTTTACCCTTTGAAACCCTTAACCTTCGTATACTCTTCCATCTCCAATGCACCTTCATTGCTTCTCATATGCACTGTGTTGCCACCTCCAAGAAGTCATTTCGTTTGTTGCTGTCTCCGTCATATTACTTCCGCTGTCCATATACTTGTCAACAGTGTGAGGTAAGGATGATTTATTGAAGGTTTTGAGATTGATTTGGGGTGATTTTCGTGATTTGGTGGTGTTTTACGATTTAGGGGTGGGTTAATGTTTTTCGATGCAAAATCGTTTTGAAATAGGTTGTTTCGGAAGCCAACTCCAAATCCGAAATTGGCTTCCAGAATAGCCCATTTCAGAACTGTTTTGCAACAAAAAAAATTCAGAATAGACTGTTTTGAAAGCTAATTTCAGATTTGGAGTTGGTTTCAGAAATAACCCATTTCGAAACTGTTTTTTCGTTGCAAAATAGTTCCGAAATAGGCTATTCAGGAAGCCAATTCTGAATCTATAGTTGGCTTATGGAACAACTCATTCCAAAACTATTTTGCAATGAAAAATAGTAGTTCACCCCCAAATCGCACTAAAAACCACCCCAAATCAATCCCAAAACGTTCAATAAATTATCCTTACCTCACATGGTTGACAAGTAGGTGGATGGCGAAAGCAAATTGGCGACAACAACAACACATGAAATGACTTTTTGGAACTGGCGACACAATGCATACGAGGAGCAGTGGAGGTGCGGTGGAGATGGAAGAGTATATGAAGGTTTAGGGTTCTAAATGGTATAATGGTCTGCATAATAAAATTTCAGGGGTACTTTGGGATTTTTCTTAAAATTTGGAGGTGCCTGAAGAAATATTGGACGGTAGTTAAAATGTAGATTTTAATCATAAAATTGTAGGCAATCTAAATTCCACGCAAGATCGTAAATCAGTAAGATTGTCAAATAAAATCCTAAAAAATGTGTGATCGCCATCTGACTATTCACCTTATTGGATGAACAGTTAAAACCTAATTTTAATTAAAAAAGTAATGTAATTAAAATTTTACTTGCTACAGGTGTTGACATGGTAGCACTATTGGATTAAAATTAATGCAACTTAAATTTAAAACAAATTTCAAACCCAATAAACAATTGATAGTCTTTTCCTTTACACCTTTCACATTTTTCATTAAATATGAATTTTAATCTCAATTAAAATAAATCATTATCCAATTAAAATTAATGTAATTAAAATTCAAAACAAATTTTAAACCTAATTAAGAATTAAGAGTATAAAATCAAAGGAAGTCACTCTAAGGTGTATTTCTTCTACTTCTTTGTAATATCTCTAAAATACTTTATTTATTTATTTTTCTATGTAGATAAAGGAATGTGATATATAGGGATTCTACAATCCAAAAGTCATGTGAATTTAGCTTCCGGATTATAGCATTTGGAAACATATTTTATTTAACAAATGACTATTGGAGAATCCGGAATTGAGATAGACTTATGAGTGAGTTTATTTTCGAAGAGAAAATTTGATTTCCGGAATGTACAAGCCTATAAATCAATCTGCACCTCCTCCTCATATCGTCGTTCCATCTCTTAAACAAAACTCCAACATCCATAAATTCACACAAAAACCACAAATCCTTACATATTGAAACCTTTATGCTTTAATCGGAAATTACTTTTCCAGATTTGATTCAATTATAGGTTAGTTTTTTACTATGAAAATCAAACTACTGTACACGTCTAACAACAGCTGCAACAGGCACAAGTCCACCAGTGTGAATAGAGAATGAAGCAGGGTAAAAGATTGATGATAAAGGAAGGTGCACGAGAAAATCACAAATGAAGACGCAAGATGTAAAAGATTAGTGATGAAGGGAGGTGCAAAAGAAAACTAAAAGTGGAAACGGAAAAGGAGAGGTGCACGACAAAAATAGTTTAAGAAAAAGGGTAAGGTGGAGGGCAGTGTACGGTATATTAAATTATCCTGAGAATTTTTCGGTCATTTCGCAATTACAATATGGAGATGTAAGATGATACTATAGAGGTATACGAAGAAGGCACATGATCCTTGACAACAGTGGGCTTAGCCCGTTTTGTAATTTGGATATTTTTTCTTGTTTTCTTTAACTCTCTTCACTAATCGGGTTTGATCCTCTCATACAAGATACATCCTTTAGACAACTTTATATTTTCTTGCTGCACCACCAAAGATTCAGTACATTGACCAATATATCTTTTATAAAAAAAATCAAATAAACACCACATTCCCTCACCTCTTAATTAGGATTATAATCTTTAATTCACAATAAAAAAAATATATTCTAAATTATATAATTTAAAATTTAAATATATAATTTAAAATATAAAAAAATATATATTTCAAATTATACAATTTAAAATAAAAAAATCATATTTAAACAGTATAATCTAAAATATAAAATAAATTTTGCAGTCTAAAATACAACTTTAATATATTTTAACTCTAGAATACAAAATTTTAATTAAAATAAAAAAATTATTTTTTAAATTTGTAATCCAAAATATACAAAAATATATTTTGGATTATATAATAAAAAAATATTTTTGATATTTTTTAAATTACGGAGGTAGAGGAAGAAAGAATGGAGGTGCACCAAGAATGCGTCCTCTTACAAGGAAATGCCTAGTTAACCCATATTTTTTTTTTCTAATTTCTTTAGTTAAACTAATTTGTTAATTTAATTAGACTTATGTTTCGCAAAGATAATGATAATAGTAATTGAAATTTATTTCGTGAAAGGGAAATAATATTTATGCTTGTGAACAATCAAGATTTTGATTTTTAAATTAAAATTAAATATATTTTCTGTTTTGAAAAGAATAGGTTGTGAATGTCATATGATATAACGTTTTAAACCATTTTCCAGTATCGTTATAAAAAAGACAAAGACTCTATTATCCATTTATTATTATAAAGTTAAAGAAACTTAGAATAGAACCTGCACTTATGGTTTGTTCCTTCTGTTTTCATATTCTTCCGTGTTCACAAACATCATATTATTTAAAAACAGTATTTTACGTTTTTCAATCTAGACTAATTTAAACTTTTTTTTACCTTTATATTTATTATTTATGTTGATAATTAATGTCTACACGTCGCAATTATTTTATATTTCATTTTTTATCTAATATTAATTACCTTTTCGATTTTCAACACACCCAAACTTCTCAAATAAAATTTGAGAATGCATTGAAGACAAAAGATCTCTCAAATAATCATGCATCTACCATCTAGATATTCAATTGTCAAAGTCGAGATGAAACTATGAAATTTCAGAATCTGAAAATAACACATAATGCAACAACATTAAGTTGGAAATAATATTATTATTCATCACATAGTTGCATTCAAATTCTAATTGTTGTACCTATCAGTCGGCAGAGATTACAGGTTTAATGGCAGAGATGTTAGCTTTGATGGAAGAGTGGTTAGCTTCAATGGCAGAGATGTCAGCTTTGATAGCATTCAGTTTCTCTCCTAAATCTTCTTTCATTTTCCTAATCCTAGTTAACCTTTCATCTATTTCATTTTTCAAGACCATACTATTTCTCAACTGCTTCTCACTTTCCAAACCTTCTTCTACTTTATTAACTCCACTTAACTGTTGCTGTTGTTGTATATCAGGTGCCTCATCGAGCAACACAAGTCTATTTTCCATAGTACTTGCTTTATTGGGAGCATAAGGATCTTCGAACAGAACATCCTCCACTCTGCTAAATCTTCGATTTACATAAGCTCCGGTCTTTTCGATTTCTCCCAACCTACTTGAATCACATTCTGGTTGAATCTTCAACACTATTTTCCCAGGAATCCACTCATTCGTCAAAAGCGCTCTCTGAATATCCGACTTCAATGGATGTTGAAAATCCTTTTGACGGTTGAGTATAATTATGTGGCTATCCTCAGTTGTCCACTTTATATTACCACAACGAAAACAAGAAACACACGTATAAATATCATTTACTTTAACATAGAAATTAAACCTGGCAAGGAAAGGAGGCTTGACATCATCCCAGACTCCAATAATAGCACACACAGCAAGAGAGGGCAATTCTTTACGAAACCAAAAACTTAGAGAGTTTCCCATGCTGGAGTGGTCAAACAATTTTGGTATGTTTTGACCTGGAAGAACAAAGATTCTTATTGCAGCAGAATGAATGGCCTGTGAAATGAGTCATTTGCATTGTGAGTTTGGAAAAAGAAAACAAAGCTACTTAATAGGCACTCCAAGAGGATAGACACACCCACCTGTCTCAGTTTAAATGTCAAAGAATTGGCTTTAACTGGAGAGTTTGCTACTGAGAACTCCTTTATGCTCAATGGAAATCCTCTAATTTCTTCAAGCTTCTTACAGTTGGTCACATGCAAAAGTTCCAAGGAGTGACATTCTTCAATGCTGGCAGGAAGGATTGTAATGTCTAAGTCTCGTAAAAGCAATGATGTCAAATTAGGAAATAACATTGGCAGCCTTTGAAAGAAATTGGATGGTTCATTAATTTCAAGCATATTGCATTTCCCGAGAGACAACTTTTGAAGACCCTCAAGATTTTGCATGGAAAGTGGCAGATTTTTTATGGCAGTTCCTCCCAAGTCAACGTGTTTTAATTTTCGCATTGGTGCCAATACTTCTGGAAACATAACAAGACTGCTGCAGTCCCGAAGGCAAAGATGCTCCAAAGATATCAACTTTATGCGACTGGGACCAATCCTGAGCTTCGTACATCCTTCAGCACAAAACACTTGAAGATTAAGTAAAGATCCAACTGAATCATGGATCTCAATTAGATTTGTGCATTCAGCAACACGAAGTTCTGTCAAGTTGGGGAAACCAGACAGGTCAGGTATTCGTCTAATATTCTTACAACCTTTGAGCATCAAGTGTCTCAAAACCTTTGAATTCTGCAAAATAATATGTCTGCAGTTATTAGTTTTTGTTTAGAAGAATCGAATGTTCAACCAAAAGCTAAATTAACTTCTCATCACTTATAATTAATTATACATGCCTCTCTAGTGGTTTGTCCCATCCAAAGTGACTCTGTGACAAGTTGAGTATGACAAGATTCTTCAAATGAAAATTACGTGGTAAAGAAGATGCAGGATATCCCCACCATTCCAGTACTCTCAAAGTGTTTGGCAGAGCAGTAGGGCTTCTTAGAAAGTCAACTTGCTTTTTTATAAGAATCATCCGTAGGTTTTTCAGTTTTCCAAGCCACTTTTGATTGCATTGCATTTCTTGGTCTTCTGGCATGTCCAACATCATCGCTTCAACTTTATCATTTTCCTTTTATACCAAAAGCACAAAAGGAACCATAATATTTAGAACTAAAAAATGTAAATGTTTTGTTGGTTCTTACTAACAAAAGGTATGAGTCATGATGTAATAAAAGAAATGGAAAGGGTGAGGTAACGTACCATGTTTTTCTCCAATACGCAAACAATGTCCTCGTAAGACCATAATCTGTTCCTTTTGTGGGGCAGAGTTGATTGTTGTCGAACTATTTCTTTTCCCATAGACCTAATCATATCGTGCATCGTCACAGTTTCATGTTGACATTCACGAATTTTAATGAGAGATTTTTTTTCCAACACTCTAATACCAAATTTTGAAGGAAAACCTCTTGCCTCAAGTGTCTTTGTAACGTATGTAAGAGAGCATCCTCTGAAGAAGCAAGCTATGTCAAGAAATATTTCTTTCTCATAAGAATCCAAACTATCATAACTAACTTTAAGAACTTCGTGAAGATCTCTATTCGGAATTCTCTCATAAGTTTCTAATGCAGATTCCCATTCATCCAAGGTTTTACCAAACAAGTTTGAGCCTATTGTTTCCAAAGCCAGTGGAAGGCCGTTGGCATAATAAATTGCACGCTTTGTGACTTCCTCGAAACATTGATCAACTTCTTTGTTTCTGAAAGCATTCCACTTAAACAATTCAAGGGCTTCGATATCATTTATTTCATCAACCTTGTATTGTTTTTGAACTCCATGAACATCTAACAAATGCTTATCCCTTGTTGTTATAATGATGATGCTACCAGGGCCGAACCAATCAAGTCCTCCAGCAGTTGCATGCAATTGTTCCTTTTTGCTAATATCATCAAGCACAAGAAGGACCTTTTTCCCACAGAGTCTTTGTTGTAGAATTGGAATTCCTCGATGCACATCTCCCAACTTCATATTTTTTACCCCCACCAACTCAGACAGCATTGTCTCTTGGATATGCACCAGGCCATCCTTAATTGACTTTTCCCTGACATTAGCAAGAAAGTATGAAGCTTCAAATTGATGTGCTATCAAGTTGTATATCGCTCGTGAAAGAGTTGATTTTCTAATTCCACCCATGCCATGAATCCCAAGCATGGTCACTTTCTTATCAAACTCACCACCCATGAGTTTTTCTATCTGTTGCATCCTAACTTTCAGACCAACAGGATAATCAGCAATATGCAAGTGTGGCCGGTTAAGCTTTGTGGATATCTCTTCTGTGATCTTTCTTATGATCTCAGACTCATACATTTCACTGTCATTTATAAAAGGGAAATCAATTTAGTGTCACATACATTTTGGAACATCAAAGAGACTATTGCTATAAATTGATAATTTGTAGCAGAGATGAGTACCTAGTTTTGAAATGCAAACCAGACAAATCAGCAGCCTGACGCAAAGCCAGCCTCCATTGTTGAACCTTCTCAGTGTCATCTCTGAATCTGTCACCTTCATGCTTTGCAAAAGCTTCTCGGTAACTTCCTCTTTGATGTCGCACGTGTGATGGATCTATGTCATAAAACACTGGCAAAATCCACATGTTCTCTTTTCTGTGGCACTCAATGATTTGGAGAAGTTCATCCAAACAAAATGTTGAGGAAGCATAGTTTTTGGAGAAAACAATGATGGATATCCTCGATTCTTGGATTGCCTTGCGAAGAGAAGGTGTGATCTCTTCTCCTTTTCTGAGAGCTTCATCATCAATGAAGGTAAAGATTCCCCTTTGACTCAAAGCACTGTATAGATTACCAGTGAAACCAAAACGGGTATCTTCACCACGAAAACTAAGAAAAACATCGTAACTGTATTTTGCTATAAAAGAAGAAGGTGCTTGTTTTTGAGCCATTACAACGAAACTCGCCAATTGCTTTGGTTTTTCTTTCATGCCTTCAAACGATCACATAAGGGTTGCTTTTAAAAGACAAAGTCGTTCCAAATTTATTCTTTTTAAATTTCTTCTTCAACTTAAGAAATTGAACCATCATTTTCCGTTCTCTGTTATTCAAACTACTTTCTCTTATTTTAATTTTTCTTCCACCAATTTCAACTGTTATGTCGTAACTTTTTTTTTTCTTTTTAATTCCCTTCTGATACATACATTTAAGGGGGAAAAAAATCACACCTGAAAAGCGATGTTAACAGGAATTATAGAAAAGAGCTTCAAATAGAGCAGATATGTCTTTTAAATTGTGTGAAAATCTTGTATTGGGAAAGAGACTATATGTACTTAGGATTTTAGGAAACTGATGAGGAATTGTTTATGATTTTGGTGGATTTTCAGAACTTACATGAACTTTTATTTATTTTGTAAAAGTACTATTTTTTTTTTTTTATGAACGGATTGGCCATCTATTTATATACTTTTGATTGCTGACAAAGAAAAAAACAAGCTGTAATAATTTTTTAAATATAAAATTAAAAACACAAAAGAATATAGTGAATAATAAATTATATAAAAGATTTTTCTGCGCATTTAAATATAATAAAAATATGATTTAATACCATTTTTTGTACCTAGATTGGATAGTGTAATAGAGTATATTCCTATTGACTTTCTAAGATGAGTGACGAAATTAATTTTCAACTATTTATATTAGAACAGAAAGTGATCTTAAACCATTAAAATATTACTCATTAAAATTATTAGGTTTGAAAATAAATAACAAAGATAAGAAATTTTTTTTTTCTACAGTTGATTAAGATAATGCAAACATATAAATATAAACCTCTTATATCATCTATGCAAATTTAAATGTCTCAACCAACTTATACGTACAATTTAAATTTCAACTCTTTGACTAAAATAATTTTCAAATATTGGACATTAAAAAACTCAAAAACAAGACTTTTTCTTATCTTCAGTACTATACGAGTTAGTTAGGCGTATAATGATTTAAAGAAATTATTTTCTATTTTATTTTATTTTATTTTATTCAAAAATTCAATTTCATTTTATTTTGCATTTTATGTTAAAATTTATATAAAAATAATAAATTAAAAATAGTGTTTAACATTACAATTTTTAAAATTAAATAAAGGTTACGCATTTTTATAATGAAAAATAAATATGTTTTTGCCCACTAAACTATTTAAAAATTTAGTTTTAATTCCTACCAGAGTTCAATAAGTTACTAGACCATATATTTATTAAAAATGATGTAGTTTTACTCCACATGGCTGAAGTAAACACTTGATATATACTTCATTAATTTTCTATTGAAACATACAAGTGTCCATGAACCATTATTTTAGCATATATGAAGTACAAGCGTGCACATCTCCCCAATACACAACCAACCAATTTTCAAAGGTTGATGATGGAATAAACACATTTATAATCTTGAAGTAGTTAAGTAATTTCTTTAATTGATTCACACAGATAAATCTCAACATAGTTTTATATAATTCTCAAGTCAACATTAATTTAAAACAATATATTTTCTTGTTTTGTTTAGATTACATATATTAAAAATCAATTTTTGCAAAAAATATTGTTCTTGCATGGGCAGGTGAAGGGTCCCACGTATTACTGAGCTATGAGAAATCTGATGTGTTGGTTTTCAAGTCTCGGTTCCAAGATGAGGGAGTTACATACAAGAGGTTATATCATGTTTAAGTTAATATATAATATTACAAGTGTTTAAATCTTGATTTGATTATTACGTGTGTTATGTTATTTATAAAGAAAATCGATAGCCTTGTTCATTGTGAATTCGGTCTCAATACTTTCGAAAAGAATTCTGATAATACGGATTGATTTATAGGATACTATTAGTATTAATCACACTTAATTATTAGTTATTATTTTAAGTATTCGACTAAATATTTTTACGAGTACATATTAATCTATATGTCATGTTGACATAATATAATCGATTACGTACAGTGCATTAACCCTCTAAACTGGATAGATTTTAACTTAATAGTTTCAAGTGTTTTGAAAGAATTTTTTTTTTTTGTTTGGTCGAAACTATCGTGGTTTATCTTATATATTAGGTTGGAACGTGTTCAACCAACCGTTGAAAAATAATGTTTAGGGTTTCTCATTATTAATTTTTGTAACTCTCTTCTAGGCTTTGATCCTCTCTCGAAAAGAAGGTAAGTTGTTTTTTTCACTCTATCATTTAGTTCCGGCATCCTATTACTGTCAGGAAAAGACAGAACTATCCCTCTGAAAAAAAAAAATTTCAAAAAACACTTTTTGAAATACAAAAATACACTCTCTTTTCAGAATGTAAATAAATACCTTCGGAACATTTTTTCTGAAATACAATTCTCATCCACATTGACTTCTAAAATGCTTTTTCTATTTCGGAATCTTTTGTGAGATTCAATTTTTTTGAAAGGCTGTAACATATCTCAACAAAAAAAATTCAAAACTTAGCCACACCGATTTCTTACTTTTAAAACAATCCAAACTTATTCATAATAAGTTGTCGGAGAAAAGTGTCACCACCTGCTCTTGCCGTCATCACCGGAGTCGTCGACAGAATGCACTCTCTTTTCATATAAAATTGTTAAGGGTATAATTGTCCTCTACATTTTCTTCATCTTATCCATTCGTAATTTTCTCATATTTTGGATTATCCAATTTGAAATATAACTTTTTATATTTCAAAATTTAAAATAAAAGAAATTATATTTTAAGTTGTATAATCCAAAATTTTGCAAAAATTAGACAATTCTTCCTTCACTCCTATACCCTCTTCCTTCACCTCCATAACAAATTTTAATTCTAAGGGTTATCTTATAGAAATTATCAAATTGTTCCTGTTTTATTAAAGAGTCTTAACCGTCTTCTTTCTTGTTCGTCAAATAAACAGTGAAATAATTTTTATTTTTTTTCTGAAATACATCTGTTACAGTGTGATTTTTAGAGGTTTTGAGGGTGATTGAAAGGTAGAGAAGACTTTTCTGACCATTGTACAGTGTTTATCGGCGGCAAAAAACGACAAAGAGGTAATATTTTTGATTTTGGTGGATTTTTCTAGTTTCTGGTAGGACACCCAGATGAAGCCATTCGATTCTCATTTTTTTAAAATTTGAGAATCGGATGACTAGCTGTCTGGGGTTCTCAAATTTAAAAAAATTAAGAACCTGATGAACTGGAGGTTAAAAGAATGAGAACCGGATGAACTAGAGAGGGGTGTCATTCGGTGTGTAGACGCCACCCTGTCCGGTTCTCAAATCTCATTTTTTATTTTATTTTTTGATGAGTTGTTGGAATGCTATGTTATAGATACCTTCAGAAGAAGGTGTTGATTCCTTGGTTAGGAAAGAAGATTGTATTCTTTGACTCTTTATTTGTCTTAATTAAATTAATTTTGTTTTATTTTAATTGAATTTGAAAGGAAACCCAATGAGAAAGAGTGACCCGGTGCAAAACAAATTAAACTCTTAGTGAAATACAACAGATGGAAATTGGAATAAGGAGTAAACATAGAAAAAAAGAGACTCTTCATTTCTTTTCTACTTTTAAGTACATTAACTTTAATTGGGTGGTGGTAGGTGACAGCACATATAACAAAGTCATAATTTAATTACATTAAGTTTTAAAAAAATTAGATAAAAAAAAGGTGAATAGTTTAATAGTGGACAAAGTTACAGTTTCCTAATCATATCTGTCACAATACACAAAGTTACTGTTAATTTAAAAAAACCGGATGAGCATGCTTTGTCATTTGTAAAAAAAAAAAATGAAAAAATGACAAAAACGGCACATCCGGTTCACATTTGGAAAAAGATGTAAACCGGATGAGCATGCCTTCCGGTTGTCATTTGTAAATCCGGTTATCATTTCCAAAACAAAATGAGAACTGGATGAAGCTCATCCAGTTGTCATTTGCAAATCCGGTTATCATTTCCAAAACAAAATGAGAACTGGATGAAGCTCATCCGGTTGTCATGTTGTCAGATCGAAAAAACTCCCCGCCATCACAGTCTCCAAAACACTAAATCAACTATTCTAATCAATAATACCACTTACTACTTGTTAATAAACATAAAAAACGCGCTGTAAACCAGATATAGAGATAAAGGGGTGGATGGTATTTTTGTCTTTGCACTGTTTAGTTAAGGGCATAGTTGTCTTTTAACAATAAATATAGAGGTAGAGGAAGAGGGTATGGGATGAAGGAAGAATTCGTCCAAAGATTGTATTTTAAATTACACTATCCATTATAAAAAGTTTTATGTTCTATAATGTATAATTCAAAATATATTTCAAATTATGCCGTTCAAAATGTATTAATTTAAAAATAAAAAATTTATATGATAAACTACACTATCCGGAATAATTTTTTTAAAGATAATTTTATATTTTTAAAATTATTGAGGTGCAGGAAGTAAAACATGGTGTTGCAGGAAGAAGTCGTCCACATATATTTGTTCTACTAATTTCTTTAGTTAAACTAATTTGTTAATTTATTAGACTTATTATTTAGCAAAGATAATGATAATAGTGATTGTAATTTATTTCGAGAAAGGGAAATAATATTTATACTTGTGAATAGTTAAGATTTTAAAAAAAGACGATGCAAGTTTGTTATCAAAAACTTTTTTCCAGTATCGTTATAAAAAAGATAAAGAATTTACTGTCCACTTATTATATTGTTAAAGAAAAAATAGAACCCTGACGTTACCTTCTTATATTGTTTGTTCCTTCTGTTGTTCTGCAGTGTTCATAAACATCAAAATATTTTAAAACAGAATTTTACGTTTTTCAATCTAGACTAATTTAAACTTTTCTTTTACCTTTATTTATTATTTATGTTGATAATTAATGTCTACATTTATATTTATTGTCGTAATTATTCTATATTTCATTTTTTATCTAACATTCACTTTTCCGATTTTCAATACACCCAAATTTCTTACATAAAATTTGAGAATGTATGAAAACAAAAGATCACTCAAATATGAGTTTCTAATCAAGTGTGTCATCATGCATGTGCCATCTTCCATTGTCAAAACAACATCTTCCATACAAATTCTATTTTAATTGTTGTATCTCTCAGTCTGGAGATATTATGGCTTGAATGGCAGAGATGTTAGCTTTAATGGAAGAGTGGTTAGCTTCAATGGTGGAGATGTCGGCTTTGATAGCACTAAGTTTCTCTCCTAAATCTTCTTGCATTTTCCTAATCCTAACTAACCTTTCATCTATTTCATGTTTCAAGATCATATTATTTCTGAACTGTCTCTCACTTTTCAAACCTGCTTTTACTTCATCAACTTTATGTGACTGGGATGTTGTGGACTCAATTTTCATACTTTCTTCACTGTAATCCCTACTCTGAGAACTGAACTCACTTGAAACTTCTGATATCACTGTTGTCATTTCTTTTTGGGCCTCGGCATTTTGCATCTCTGCAAAACTTGATTGATGATCCAGAAACGCTTCATCTGAACCAAAGTATAATATCGATAGAAGCATAACTAATTTGATGAAAGAATGAGAGAGGAAGAGATAAAGGACATTTTACCTTGGTTATTGGAGTCAACAGTGCTTGATGGTTGTTCCCCAACAGTGGATTCGAATGGGGTTGTGGGATTGAATAAAGATGAGGATTGTTGCTGTTGTTGTATATCAGGTGCCTCATCGAGCAACACAAGTCTATTTTCCATCGTACTTGCTTTATTGGGAGCATAAGGATCTTCGAACCGAACATCCTCCACACTACTTAATGTTCGATTTACATAAGCTCCAGTCTCTTCGATTTCTCCCAACCTACTTGAATCATATTGTGGTTCTATCGTCAACAATATTTTCCCAGGAATCCACTCATTCGTCAGAAGCGCTCTCTGAATATCCGAGTCCAATGGATGTTAAAAATCAGTTCGAAGGTTGAGTATAATTATGTGACTTTCCTCAGTTGTCCATATTACATTATGACAATGGAAACAAGAAACACAAGTATAAATATCATTTAGTTTAACAAAGAAATTAAAGCTGGCAAGGAAAGGAGGCTTGACATTATCCCAGACTCCAGTAACAGCACACACAGCGAGAGAGGGCAATTTTTTACGAAACCAACAACGTATAGAGTCTCCCCTGGTAAAGTGGTCAAACAATTTTGGGATTTTCTGACCTCGACGAACAAAGATTATCATTGCAGCAGAATGAATGGCCTGTGAAATGGGTCATGTGCATGATGAGCTTGGAAAAAGAAATATAAAGCTAGTTAATAGTCACTCAAAGAAGATAGATCCGCCCACCTGTCTCAGTTTTGATGTCAAAGAATTGGCTTTAACTGGAGAGTTTGCTGCTGAGAACTTCTTTATGCTCAATGGAAGTCCTCTAATTTCTTGAAGCTTCTTGCAGTTGGTCACGTACAGAAATTCCAAGGAGTGACATTCTTCAATGCAGGCAGGAAGGACTGTAACATCTAAGTCTCGTAAATACAATTTTGTCAAATTAGGAAATAACATTGGCAGCTTTTGAAAGAAATTGGATGATTCATTAATTTCAAACATATTGCTTTTCCCCAGGGACAACTTTTGAATATTCTCAATATTTTGCATTGAAAGTGTTAGTTTTGTGCCTCTCAAAGTCCCACATCAGTGGGTGGAGAAAGGGTACCACCTTTGCTTGCTATAAATAAAAGCCTTAGGCCTTGGTATTAAACATCCCACACTTGAAGCATTTCCAAGTGTTAAGTGTTTAAGTGTTATAGAGTGTGAAAGAAAGTTCCAAGAGTGTTGTGAGGATACACTGGGAATTTCTTGGGAA
>Ga0209489_101028_pt1 | contig 56647 bp, 20 predicted proteins | sample SiratrowhiteBW_FD_187527 | JGI IMG/M metagenome (GOLD analysis project Ga0209489, IMG submission 187527) | Root nodule microbial communities of legume samples collected from California, USA - Siratro white BW (SPAdes) (version 2) | ecosystem: Host-associated > Plants > Roots > Nodule | place... | reverse complement strand
TTTTTTTTTTTTTTTCATAAACAGCAACTCACGTGATACTTCTTTCTTGCAATCTCACGTGATCCCGAGCGCAACGTACTTTTCAAATTTATCCATGAGTTTAATTAATATTTTTACAAAATATTTTAATGTCGTTACTTCATTTAATTAATTGCTTTTTAGTTTAATTTTATTACAATGTCGATACCAGTATATCTTCTATATTGATTGATAAAAAAAATTATATATAATTTTTTTAACTTTCACTGAATCCAGTAATACTTATACAACAATCTCATCTCATACACATGATTTATTAAGGGATCATACACATTCTCTCATGATTAACACAGTTTGCTTTCTTCATGTCTAAGTAGATATAATGATTAAATAGTTAATATTTGGTCCACAAGATAAAACTTATCAATCACTTCTTTTAATTAATTCCTTAAACATCAAGCACCAACATAAATACATTTCTTCATTATTACCTCTTTTGAGTTCACTTTAACTATTTTTGATTTATAACATTTACATTTATTTCATCTTAATGGACAGATGTACGGATCAGAGAGAAATGTAGTTATCAGGGTGTGCAATAGTACCCTGATTTGGCGCACACAGTTTTCTGAACCATTAATTTCTATATTCTAAATATTTATGATCCTAAGATAAACACAATACTTTAAGGTAGAATAACATTAATTTTGGCACAATAAATTACACGTTTTAACATTATTTTTTAAACAGTTACAGCTATGTTCATTTATTATACTAACTTTCAATTAAAGGATTAACTGTTCTCCATTAAAAAATGCCTTGTTGCATGAAAAAACAACATTCTTATGCAGTAAAAAGAGTATAATTATTGTACTGTAAAATCATTTTGATCCAGCCCTACAGATCAAGATAAATATTCATAGTAGTAAATATATATAAAAAAATTAAAAAACTGACGTGGCACAATGTTGTAAGAATGTAAGAATATACTTTCAATATACCCTGTGCATTTACTCAACTACCCTTGGTGGAGTAAGAAAGAAGATAGATAAAGTTTTTTTGACCTTTGGTGAATCTCTTACTTAATTAAAGCTTTTATTTAATTGATTTATGTTGCATATGTGAAATTCCCTTTCTGCTCAGTGCTCCTCTTGTCTATAAATTGAAGCAGCCACCACCTCAGTTTCCATTCATTCACTTCTTCTCTTCCTACCCCCTCTCTATTTTGCGTTCATTTTGTTTTCGTAAGTACTGTTTGTTTATTTTTCTCTTTCTCTTTTCTGTTCCTTTTCTTTTTTATTCTTTCTTTTTAGTTGTTCTGTCTTTCCCCTGTTTCGGTGCTCTGTTCACCACTTCCATGTTAGAGTGATTTTATCCTCTGCATGTTCATTCTCTTGTAACCGATGGATCATACTCCATCATCTCAGGCGGAGTATTTAATAATGCCATAAGATATCATGGGGTGGTGCGGTTACACCAACTTTGTTTCTTGGTCTACTCTGTTCAAATTTTTTCAGAAAAACTTGTTTTTAGATTATATTCGGTTTGTGGGAAAGCTGTCGATCTGTTTTTTGTTAATGCTTAACTGGTTACTGGGATTAAAGTCTTGAATGCATGTTCTGTGTTAAAAGACCAAATGAAGATGACACTTTGTACAGCCTGGTCTTGAACCAAAGACTTTTTTTGTTGGTTTCTTATTGCTAAAAATTCAAAAGGAAGTCTTCTTTTTTTCTTTGGGATGAACGGTTGAGACTTATCAGAGGTTTAAGCTAAGCCTTGAGTGGAATATTCAATTTATTTAGTTCAAGCACATGACTTTCTTTCAACCACTTTAATGGGTTGCTAGTTGCTATTCCTGTTTTAATTAATTAATGTAATTATGATTTAAAAGGACAAGTTGGTGACAGAGGAAAAAGAAAGTGCATCTTGCAATTATTCTTCTGCAGCACTGTTTAAGGTTGAAATCTCAGTAGAAAAAAGTAGAAGATCTGGTATTATATTTTTGTGGACAGTTGGTTGGTGGGGGTGGGTGGTATTGGTCTTGTAATCCAATTGAGTTTTTGTAGAATATTTGTTTGTTTTTATTTATTTTTTGCTTAATTGTTTGGGGTATTGACTTTGTGATAATTCGAGATTAAAGATTTTTCATGTTGACATGTTTAGAATATCCTTGATCCGTGTCTTACACTGCCTTTTGTTGTTGCAGAAGTCTTTCCCTGTGATCTTCCTAGCCCATGGCAACCGATCGTTTGACCCGTGTTCACAGCCTCCGAGAGAGGCTTGATGAAACCCTGTCTGCCAACAGGAACGAAATTCTGGCCCTTCTGTCAAGGTAACTCATCATTTCAGTTTTTGGTTGATGAGTTCTTTTATGGTTAAAGGGTTTTATGCAGAGTTTGTTCAAAGTTGCTTGATTTTTGCATTCCTGTGTTTTTTTTTTCTCTCTTTTAAGGTGGTGGAAGTTATACTAATTATGTTTAGACAATGAGTTTGTTTAAAATAGCTCAATTCTTGTTTGTGTGTTTTTTCTCTCTGTGGAGGTTCTACTAAGTGTGTTTTAGACAGTGAGTTAGTTCTCAATTTGTGTTTTTTGTTGTTCTCTAGTAAAAAGTTGGTGAAAGTTCTACCATGCATGCGTTTGAGAAGCATGTTGTGTAATACTAACATGTTTAGGAAATTTTGACAGGATAGAAGCCAAGGGCAAGGGGATCTTGCAACACCACCAGGTCATTCTTGAGTTTGAGGAAATCCCCGAGGAGAGCAGACAGAAGCTTACTGATGGTGCCTTTGGAGAAGTTTTGAGGTCTACTCAGGTAAAGAACTTCTTTTGAGCTTTCAAGTGGGGTTTGTTTTGTTGGTTTTCTCATTTAATTGATTCTTCTCTTTACATGTTGTAGGAAGCCATAGTTTTGCCACCATGGGTTGCTCTGGCTGTTCGTCCAAGGCCTGGTGTGTGGGAGTACCTGAGAGTAAATGTGCACGCTCTAGTTGTTGAGGAGCTGCAACCTGCTGAGTACCTGCGCTTCAAGGAGGAACTTGTTGATGGAAGGTGAAGAAAAGGCTGAGTTTGTGTTAAGTGGTGTACTTCTTATGTCACTTACACTATTTCTAAACGTCTCTCTCACTCTTATTGCAGTTCTAATGGAAACTTTGTGCTTGAGTTGGACTTTGAACCCTTTACGGCATCCTTCCCCCGCCCAACTCTTAACAAGTCAATTGGAAATGGTGTGCAGTTCCTCAACCGCCACCTTTCTGCCAAACTCTTCCATGACAAGGAGAGCTTGCACCCACTTTTGGAATTCCTCAGGCTCCACAGCGTCAAGGGAAAGGTAGGCATCTATTTTAAACTAAATTAAGGCAAGGCAAGTAGTGAGAAGTGTATGCATGCGTTAGAAACCTTCTGCAGTAGTTCAATCCATGTTTGTACCGTGTCTAGTAACCAGATCTGAAGTACAAATCTAATATGTATGTGGCAACAGTATCTGTGTGCTTTGATTTTACTGACTGATTTTCTTTGTTGTATGCAGACTTTGATGTTGAATGACCGAATTCAAAACCCGGATGCTCTTCAACATGTTCTGAGGAAAGCTGAGGAGTATCTGGGCACAGTGCCTCCTGAAACTCCCTACTCAGAATTTGAGCACAAGTTCCAGGAAATTGGTTTGGAGAGAGGGTGGGGTGACAACGCAGAACGTGTGCTTGAGTCAATTCAACTTCTCCTAGATCTTCTTGAGGCCCCTGATCCGTGCACCCTTGAGACTTTCCTTGGAAGAATCCCTATGGTCTTTAATGTTGTCATTCTTTCTCCCCATGGTTACTTTGCCCAAGATAATGTCCTGGGATACCCCGACACTGGTGGCCAGGTTGTTTACATCTTGGATCAAGTTCGTGCTTTGGAGAATGAGATGCTCCATCGCATTAAGCAACAAGGATTGGACATTGTTCCTCGTATTCTCATTGTACGTCTTATTAGCAAGCTTAGTTGTGTATGGTGTGTGGCATGTGGATGTGTTGTTCTAATTGGTGGTTGTGGATGTTGTTAAATGCAGATCACCCGTCTTCTCCCAGATGCAGTAGGTACTACTTGTGGCCAACGTCTTGAGAAGGTGTTTGGAACTGAACACTCCCACATTCTTCGAGTTCCCTTCAGAACTGAGAAGGGGATTGTTCGCAAGTGGATCTCAAGATTCGAAGTCTGGCCCTACTTGGAAACTTACACCGAGGTAAGCTTTTGACACCGTTTAAGTATTTTGGCGTGTTTTCACTTTTCTAATCAATCGTCTCTTGTCAACAGGATGTTGCTCACGAGCTTGCCAAAGAGTTGCAAGGCAAGCCAGATCTGATCGTTGGAAACTACAGTGATGGAAACATTGTTGCCTCTTTGTTAGCCCATAAATTAGGTGTCACTCAGGTTGGTCCTCAACTATCTAGTTAACGTTGTCATAACTATATGTATTTTGGAACTCAGAGGCCTAACATTTTATATTTATCTATGTAGTGTACCATTGCTCATGCACTTGAGAAGACCAAATACCCTGAATCTGACATTTACTGGAAAAAATTGGAAGAGAGATACCACTTCTCTTGCCAATTCACAGCTGATCTATTTGCCATGAACCACACAGATTTCATCATCACCAGCACATTCCAAGAAATTGCTGGAAGGTGAGTTGCCCCTTCTATATTTTTTTTTTTTTTTTTTCCTTTATCCAATTTTCTTATTGATTAGCTCACTAATCTCTTGAATCATTGTACAAATGCTACTTTTACAGCAAGGACACTGTGGGACAGTATGAGTCTCACACAGCCTTCACCCTTCCCGGACTCTACCGTGTTGTGCATGGTATTGATGTCTTCGATCCAAAATTCAACATTGTCTCTCCCGGAGCTGATCAAACCATTTACTTCCCCCACACCGAAACTAGCCGCAGGTTGACCTCCTTCCACCCCGAAATCGAAGAGCTTCTCTACAGCTCAGTCGAGAATGAAGAACACATGTTAGTTTCTCCTCTCACTTTCTCTATCTCATCTAATCATACCATGCAAGGTTCTAATTCAATTGTCATCACTTTCAACATTGTGATATTTGGTCTAATGCAATTTGATTTGAGACAGATGTGTGCTGAAGGACCGCTCGAAGCCAATTATCTTCACCATGGCAAGGTTGGACCGTGTGAAGAACATCACAGGACTTGTGGAGTGGTACGGTAAGAATGCGAAGCTGAGGGAGTTGGTGAACCTTGTGGTTGTTGCTGGAGACAGGAGGAAGGAGTCGAAGGACTTGGAAGAGAAGGCCGAGATGAAGAAGATGTACAGCCTCATCGAGACCTACAAGTTGAACGGCCAATTCAGATGGATTTCCTCTCAGATGAACCGTGTGAGGAACGGAGAGCTTTACCGTGTGATCTGTGACACCAAGGGAGCCTTCGTGCAGCCTGCAGTGTACGAGGCTTTTGGTTTGACAGTGGTTGAGGCCATGACTTGTGGCTTGCCAACCTTTGCCACATGCAATGGTGGTCCTGCTGAGATCATTGTCCATGGAAAATCTGGCTTCCACATTGATCCCTACCATGGTGATCGTGCTGCTGACCTCCTTGTTGACTTCTTTGAGAAGTGCAAGGTTGACCCATCTCACTGGGACAAGATCTCTCAAGCTGGTCTCCAACGTATTGAAGAGAAGTAAGCAAAAAATTGTGAAAGAATGGTACTTTTTTTTCATGGGGCCTCAAAAGGTTAACCTTTTTCTTTGTTCCACAGGTACACATGGCAAATTTACTCCCAGAGGCTTCTCACCCTCACTGGTGTCTATGGTTTCTGGAAGCATGTGTCCAACCTTGACCGCCTTGAGAGCCGCCGCTATCTTGAGATGTTTTATGCTCTCAAGTACCGCAAATTGGTAAGTTTTAGGATGTTACATATTTTTTCTCATCCTAGGAATATATACAATCTTATGTTAATCTTATGTTTTTACCTCAGGCTGAGTCTGTGCCCCTTGCTGTGGAGGAGTAAACTGAGGATGAAGAGATGGATAAAGATATGGAGGAACCGGCTTTTTCTTTCTCATTTGGAGTTTGTCGTACTTGAGTCTCATAAATAATGTCCATGATTTTAGTTCTGTGATTAAGCTTTTTCGATAAGGAGAGAGGGAGAGAAAAAAAAGGAGGAAAAAAAAAGTCCTTTCGTTTTTTCTTTTGCATGATTGGGATCTTGATTGGAATTGGGGTGTTTTGCCCATCAATTCAGTTTTAAGCCGTGCCTTCTTTCTTAACTCTGTTGTGTCATGTGATCCTTCCCCTACTTTACTTTCATGCACTGTTGCTCTTTTTTCTCTTTCTCTCTTTAATAAACTGAAAACAAAACCATGAAAAAGCAGCATCATAATAACTATAGTCCTTTGTAGGACAAAAAACGGACCCCCCGCAATTTCATCCGTTGTTGTCTATGAATAGGAAGAAAGTGAAAATTGACGTTGGAATTTTAAGATTTAATAGTCGTTGTCAAATCTCATTGTTCCATAATTATTTAATTCTGAACTAGCTAGCAACTGGTGAAGCAACTCCCTTTCAAACAGGCTTATTTTTTTGGTCACGAATATTTTGCGTCATGCGTTATCTACCAATTTATGAACACAATCTTAACGCTCTTGCTTGTTCCCACTTTCACTTTAGTCAAATAACGTACCTACCCATAAATTACTAACCTTTTTTGTGTGCTTCCTTCTCCTCAAACACATACAGTGGGGGAATTATTTTCTTTTTGAACTATTTTACGTCATCATCAAAGAACTTTACCAATTATCTAAGAGTAGAAGTAGTGATCAAAGATACCACCTCAGTTACAATATATGAGAAAGAACAAATCTGTGTAACAACTCCTTGAAGGTGTGAAATATCTATTTAGGATCTTATATTCTTTTTAAATCTTGGTTTATTTGAATCCCTGGGGCTTGCACTTATCCCTGAGCATTAGTTCTTTCACTTTTTCTCTTGTCATTTTCTGAATCCTGGAAGAAATATCCATCTATGGAAGATTACAAGAAAACATTTTAGTTTTATTGAATTTCTAGTCGTGCCAGTATCACAATTCACGAGTAAATGTTGTATTTTATTTTATTTTGGGAACAGGAAGTATTACTGGACCATCCATCGGCAAAAGGCCTAACATCTAAAGGAAAGAAAGAAAAAGTTAAAATAAATAGGTAATTCAGTACCGCTGTTCAGTTTAATTATTGTATATTTTTTAATATAATAAAAATAAAAATAAACTTTAGTTTTTAATCCCTTAATTTGTTAAGGTAAACTGAAAAATCTATAGTTTTAATATAAGGTAATTGAATACATATCTAGCCTAACTAGTATTTGTCATGTATTTTTACTAAAAAAAATTAATAATAATACACAATTATCCTTAAATGAACTATTAAATATTTTAAATTTATAAAAGCTTCTCTTAAATTAGTTTTTCTTTTAATAAACATACATAATAATTACTAAGGATCAAACATCTTTCACTTACCTTAACTATTACTAAAGTTTAAATAAATTTAATTTTTTTTACTAAGATTGTAATTTATTTTATTATAATAAAATTAAAATATGTTAATATTTATCATAACAAATTGACGATTTATCCAAAAATTAAATAATAATCTATATATCTGGATTTTAGCAGTAATTTCTCCAACAAAAACTAATTAATAATCTAAAAAATTACACAAAAAAGGCTGTTCAAATTTAATTAGGTTGCCATTTATGTTCCTCAATGAAAGAGTCACTATAGATAAGTGGGAGCAATTTGATAAATCTCATCATTAAACATGTGTTATAGTTTGTAGATTATCTATTTTCTTTCAACACTAATCAATGAAGTCGTTGTAGTATAGTGGTAAGTATTTCCGCCTGTCACGCGGACGACCCGGGTTCGATCCCCGGCAACGGCGTTAAATTTTTGGCAAACAGCATTGTTTTTGTTTTGCTGTATCACACACCTGAAACATCGAGGATGGTAATTTGGCCTGCTAATTTATTATTGGACGGCAAAATTGCTTATTAATTTCTTTTTTTACCCTTTAATTATTAACAAAACATTTTCATTGTTTGGAGTAAAGTTTATTCTACTTTTATTTGATTAAATTTTAGAAATTTGCCAACGTCTCTCTCAATTGGATTTGCCTTTCTATTTAAATCAAATTGAAATTTAAACTAATGTATCAATTATATACACCGCCAGTTTAAATATTTTAAATTAATATTTTATTTAAATAAATATAATAATAATATATTAAAAACTGAAAAATTATTAATATAAAATCAATCTGTGCTCAATATATTCAATTACTGATATGATATGTGCATTTTTAATAGTTATTTCGACAATATTATTCCTGTTATATTTCCTTTTTGAAAAAAATGTTATATAACAATTTAATTCAGTTTGTACCGTTATCAAATTATAAACTATGATGTTTGATATAGACTTTTACAATAATTTTGTACACTGTTATGTTTCTTTATCAGGTTTTACGCTGTGATTAATTCACAAACTATCACAGATGATAAATTTATTGATTTTATAATAATTTCCTTAAAAACCATACTAACGGTAACTTGCAATAGAAGGCAGTATAAAACTATTTTACACCACCAGTTAAATTTTATTTTTTAATACTTTATTTAAATTTTTCGATGACCTAAAAATCATAAAGAATAATACAATCAACTGAGTTTTCTATCTTTAGAAAAACATGTTTAAAATATATAAATAAACATGTTTTCTATTTCCTCATTTTAAACAGTTTTTAGTTCAAAAATTACCAAAGAAATTCTGTTTTAAATCTCTCCTTCAACAACTGTTTTCTAAAATTATTTCAGAGTAAATGGGAATTTTGAAACAAAAATCACAAGGACACTATTGACATTTGGAAAAGTGGATTGGGTGCAAGAAGTAATTGATGGGATACAGAAATCAATGACCTAGTTTCATTTACTTTACATGGATGTGGGACACACAAGTTCTTCCTACACCCTAATACTCTCTTTTTGCACCCTAATATAAAATTTTAATTTCACAATTGTTCCTGTAGCATACCCATTCGATTTACACTTGAAAAAAAAAGAAAATCGGATGACACCCTAATCCGATTCATATTGCGAAAAAATTGACAACCGGATGAACATGTCATTCAGTTGTCAATTTTTTCACAATGTGAATCGGATGAAGTCTCATCCGGTTCACATTTTCAAATCAAAACAAGAACCGGATCCGGTTCTCATACTCCAAATCGGAAAATTCCTCCATTCGTCGTTGACAGTGACCCTAATCAACTACTTTAACAAGCAATATTACTTACTAATTGCTAATAAACACAAAAAATTACACCAAAAATTACTTACCTATCGCTTGTTTGAAAGATTAATTGAAGATTTAAGAAAATAAAAACAAATTTGTAAGCGGATGCTGAAATAACAACTGGATGACATACTCATCTGACTGTCAATTTTTTCGTGTGAACTGGATGAGGGTGCCATCCGATTCTTATTTTTTTGCTAGTGTGAACCGAATAAGTAAAAAGGTGGAGGCTAATTTGGTTTTTATACTTTTAAAATTGAAGGCATAATTATCATTTTATACTTTGTATGAGGGTGCAGGAAGAGGGTATTAGGGTGAAGAAGAGGGTATTAGGGTGAAGGAAGAACTCGTCTTTGGGACAAACTTGTAAAACAAAAAATTCAAGGCTTCTCTTTTTGCACTCTCATTATTACTCACGACTCTCACATACTATAACAAAAAGGAAAAGGTATCCTCTCTTACTGGATCATGCCACGGGCTCCGCTATTGTCATCGCTACCGCCATTCTCCACTGCACTCTGAAAGGAAGAAGAAAAACAAAACTCATTCTTGAAACTATCAGACATGTTCTGTAAAGTTTATTTTAGAAATTTTGTTCTAAAAAACTTGATTTAAAACGTATTTTATGTGTTCTGAAAAAATTGTTATAAAAAAATCATTTTGAAAAACTTATTTTGTAAGGCTTCATAGTTATAACGTATCAGAAAACTTATTTTGGAAAACATCTTTCAGAAATTCTATTTCAAAAATCATGTTCTATTTTTTTAAATCTTATTTTATAAATCAAATTCTAAATTTCTATAAAATTTATTCCAAAATATTTTCAGAATAGATAATATAGAAATCACTTTCACAAAAGATAAAATGATTATTTTAAAAATGATGGGAATGCATATAGAAATCAGAGGTACTGAAAGAAAGAGCATAATTACCACTTGTACTCAGTGTAACAAAGACTTGGATTATTCTTTTTTAGCGTTCTTCTGTAAATCACCTATACAAACACATCAAATTTTCCCACAACCATACCTTCACTTCTTCACTAACTTATAATAACAAGTCCATATCTACAATTGAAATGATAAAAAATTTTCAGTTTTTTTTTTTTAAGTTTAAATAGTGAGTTATTATTAAGTATCTTTTTAACTGAACGGATTTAGATTGGATTTTCAATTCTTTAAAAGTTTTTTCTTTAACTCGATTTTACGTTTCATGCATAGAAATCACGATGCAGGAACAAAGTTAAATGTAATTTATGTTTTTCTCAATCCATCGCAAATTATAATAAAATAACTCGGAATATGATGTTATGACAAGGCAAGGATACATAGCTATTTTTTTGCAAAATCATTGGATACAACGAAATATTGGTACTTCAGTGTAGATGCATTCTGACAATAATACGACATATAAAATAAAAATAAAGACATCTCTTTTGTGGCCATTGTAGACACCTTTAGTATTACAATATAAATATGCTATTGAAAATGGCAGACTTAAGAGAAAGGAAAAGAAAACAGCACTTGTAACTATGCATCATATAGTGTTCTGATAAAACAGTGATACAACTGGCAAAACTTACGGTAAACCTGCTGTACACTTTGATTGGACGATGGACTACAAATATAAAACACAAAAGATATGTACAAACTTGTAGCTTTTCTACTCTTATCTTGTACATCAACCTATAATCTATGAATCTAATACCTATTATTATTATCATGATTGGTGCCTGCCTCTAGGTTCCACATGGGAATTTTACAAGATACTCATGAATTGAAGCCTTTAAGGTTCCTAAGGTCTATCTATCTTTCTCTGTTGCCCGTCTAATACTGTCTTCTCGTTCTTTACTCCCCAATTAACAGTACAAATATAGTAGAATAAGATTGGCCCACCGGCCACCTCCAATTTTGGCATATTAACACGATAGCATCGCCAAATTCAAAATTGTAATGATATTACTAATAAATTTCTTACTTATTCATGAGCTTCCTTTCTTTGTAAAGTTTGTCTGGGGTAGAGAAGTATTGCCAATGACAAAGAAAATACCAAACCAACTAAACCACTAAACGGTTGAAAAGGATGACTCCCTATTATCCAGAGAGGAAGGTTGCCCTTATTATGATATATTAAAAAACCACCCTTCTGCAGAATATAAGTGGATGCCATCATGCCTGTGCGTAGCCCGATAGGGATGAAGAGGCTACCTCCGTTTCTCTGTCGGGCACCTGACAAAGACAAAGCTAAAAGCCAAAGTCCTGGTATCGCTTGCAGAGACCTGAAAACTCCATAAAAGAGAAGATAAGATTTTGACTGAGGATGAGAGTTGGTTATAATATAGCCTGATAAATACAAACACAAATCTAGATTTAGAAAAGTAAGAAAACAAAATGTAGTTCTAAGGTCCAGTGTAGCGAATGAGTTGCTAACTATGGCTTAAGGGGTGTGTGAATTGTTATGATTGAAAATTATTTAAAATGATCTCAAAGTGAAATGTGAAGAACCTTTGACTTATTGTTATAACAAAACAACTATCACAATTCACAAATTGTTCTTATGCATACAAGTTTTCTGTAGTCGTCACGTTACTGCTATTTAGCACAAATCGGCCTTCATAAAGGTGCATGAGCCCTTTTTAACAAATTAGGCAAAGTGCGTATCCATAAATGAACCAGGCCATACCTATTTAAAAGGTGGAATTTATTGATACAGTACAGAAATTTTGTTTCCGGAAAATAAGACATACCTCTGCAAGAAAGAAAATGCCATCCCTGAAATGATAATTCCCTGATGATATCCAAGATCAACTGCAATTTCCTGGGGCAACCATGATCTAAAAAGCACTTCTTCCACCAGTGCAATAGCAGTTGCCATCACAGTTCCTTGAACAACTACCAGACCCATATGTCCATACACTTTTAGCCAAGTTATGGCATCTAAAGAAGTTGGAATATGAGGCCAAGAGAAACTTGTAAAACCAAGAAATGCATTCACAGCATGGATTGAAAAAATGAAGATGGCTCCACCAACCAAACCTTTCAAGAACTCAAATAGCTGCAGCAAAGATCCAAAAATGAGCTTCTTTTAAGAATAAAGGACACAAGTAATGCTAATGAATAATATATTCAATAAAACTTCATATTTACTGAAACTCTATTCCCAAAGGGGAACCAGAGCATTAATTCCAACTAGAGACAAGCCAGCAAGATTTGTAATCACTTGCATGATAAGTAAAGTCTGAAGTAAATAATAGGACAGATTCAGGAAAATAAGGAAGCCAAATTGAACTCATAGAAGGGAAGAATGTTGTTTACTGGTTTCTTATACATCATGTTCTTCTTTATTGTTATCTCTTATTCTTTTGCAATTTAAAGTAAAATTTAAATTGGACATTAACAATAAATCTCATCTAAATTAAAGCAAGTAAGAATCACGATAAATGTTTCAATGAGTATAATCTTAGTGTACCTATTAAACGCACACATCAGAACCATTTTCATATCACTTCCATTTGCTACATTCTAACATGTAGTTATTCGAAACGTAACAAGTGTTTCCTCCCCGAAAGCAAATTCTAGCATATTCTTCATTGCCATTTTCTACATCTTAGTAGATGTTATCTATGATAATGAATTAATACTACACGTAATTTCAATTTTAACATAGATATTTAAAACAAAAAAGGAAAGACAAAACCATGAGTGACAACTTAAAAGTAAAATCCTAGGACTTGTCTATTAGTTTTTATATATAACATTTACCTTTTTTGGTGATTTCAAGTCCAGCCCATACTGTTGAAACGCATTTTCATATCCACGAATTCTTTTTCCCCATAACATAACAAGTATCACTATAGCAGTGTAGAGGCCAACAATGCAAGCAAACTCAGCTATTCTGGAAGAAGTCTTTGTAGTCCAGCTCTGAACAATTGTTGGAAGTAACGGAATGGCAACAGGAGACCACAGAACAAGCGTCATGCCAACAAACCCAAAAATCCTAGAAGAGAAAAAAAACAGAGTTTGAGAGTTATATAAAAATAAAAGTTCACACTCTCTCAGCTATTAACCATAAAGATAGCAGAACCTAAGTGCATGCTAGAAAAAACTACATTGGATGTTTTTGAAAAAGCGATAGTGAATAAGAAGGCATTCTCCTTCGCTAAATTTTATCTTTTCTTTAAATCTGTCCCTCTAATTCAACAGGTTAAGATATATATTTCTAAAGCTTAGCAGCTCCCATTTTCAACCAGTCATTAAGGCTGGAGTTATTAGCACTACTTAGTAACATAGAATGAATTGAACATTTCCAGTTCAAGTTACCTCTGAAACAAAGGGCGTTCAGCAACACGTAAGAATGAGATAAGCCTGTCTGTCAAACTCATTGCTCCACGTATACCACCCCACAGCAAAGCAATCTTTCCAACAAGCCTCAACAACCCACCTCTCTGTCCTAAATCAGCTAGCATCGCAACCAGTCTGTCAATGGACGGAAGTCATGTTAAATCTTTATAGAAAAAGGAAACCAGTAAGGCACTTGGATGTTGTTAAAATGTGTTCGGACCTTTCTTGATCCACTTCACCATCTTTAGTAGGTACAACTGGACCAGCAACTGACATGGCTTTCTCAGCAAGGCTTGTGACTATGTTATTCTGGTTCTTCTCAAAGACTTCCTCCTGTAGCCGATCTGGCTCTTTTTGATTGGGATTTTCCATTTTCAAATATGTGGCTGAACTTTCAGCAGTTACATTTTCTTGTTGGAGATCCTGGAATAGAGCAATTTAAGTTTGAAACTCACAACTCTACTTAGATGCAACTGGCATTTTAATTTTAAACTAGTGAACTGTTATTCATCCCATTCCATGTGAAGCAATAGAAACTAATACCTTCTGTTGCACAAGTAAAGCAGAAGCCCCAAGAGCAGCTGTAACAGCACCAACCATGACAGTATTTTTGCTTGTATCTTTCAACCCACTTTCTATTGTCTCTGTTTGAATAGGATGGTCCAAACTAGTTTTCTCCTCAAGTACTTGATCTATCTCTATTGCACCTCCGATGCCATGATTATTTTTGCTAGGTTTTTCCACATCATCATGGATCAGAGATCTTTTCTGATCATCATGAAGTGTAGTTACATCAAAATATTTCCTCAAGGAAGCTAAGATGGACCCAACAATAACACCAAGAGGCACTACTTTTCTCAGACAGTTTGTTTGCTGAACAGAGGATGAAATTACACTAACAATATGCTCCCCTTCAAGAGTACCAACCTTTTTTATAGAACCCTCAACATTTAGACCTTGACTTTCAGTATGTAGTTGTTGAATCTTGCAATGCAGAGCAGCCTGTGAAATTGCACTTGCCACGTGTTCCAGATCTTCAGCAAGATCTGACTTCATCTCTATCATTTCTGCAGCATTCAGCTTGCGACCAACTTCCATCTTCAAAGAATGTAACACTCTCTTTTTCACAAATTGTATAAATTCATCTGACCTATCATCACTGGTATCTGTCATTCTGTTCTCAGTATCTGTTGTAATGAACTCTTTGGCAGGTTCTTGTTGCTTTTCAGAATCTAATATTACATATGGTGGTTCAATATATTGATCTGCATTAGAAGATTTTGAAGATGAGGGAGCCTTCATCTTGGGCCCAGCCTCCTCACCAGTTTCAGTATTAGAAGAAGCAATATCTACCTTTTGTGTTTGTTCAAAGAGTTTCCATTGACCTTCTTCTGGGAAATAATCCAGTAATAATGCAGTTGTCGTGTTTAAATCAAGTGGCTGGACAGGAGTCTTTGAAACTAGATATTTACGGAGGTTTTCACTGTAAGGAGAGCCCCCGTATGAACCTGCAGCTATGAACTCTGGCATCCTATCCACCTCTCTATCCCATTTATCAATAAGAAATCTTTTGTCAATCAGTTGAGTATTTGTGTTACTTTCCTTCTGGACTAGGTGACCATTAGAGTTACAACTGTGAGAATCCAATACACTGTTCCCACTAATTTCACTCAAACTTTGAGGTGGTTGTTCCTCTGTATGACAAGAACCATTATTCGAGTACATTTCATTATGGTGATCATCTACTGAAGGATCAGTATATGTGTTGGAATCCTTTCTTTGGCTATTAGTCTTTTGTTTTTCTTCAATCTTGTGTTCAACATCTTTTCCATCCTTGACTTCTTCATTCTCTGAACTCTGCTCAAGGTGAGATATCATATTTTCTATCACACCAAAAACACTATTAACAGCCACTTGAGTGGAATCATCCATCCCAGCCAACGCATCCAATGCCTGAGAAACACTGAAGGCGGGGGCACTAGAATCTAAATTATTAGAGTTGGTCTGAGGTGCAACATGCTGTGTATTCTTGTTATCTTTTTTGTCGTTGTCATTACCTTTTCTTTCCATTGTTGGGTGATAAGAGGAGATAGAAGGTGAAAAGGGTTCTTTTGCGTCAGTTGAAGTATTTTTACTGTGATTGGTAGAAAAATCCTGATTTTTCTGTTCATCCTTCAGGATATTATTTTCCTCCGACATAGAAGGTGAAAAGGGTTCTTCTTTTGCATCAGTTGAAGTATTTTTACTAAGATTGATAGAAAAATCCTGATTTTTCTCTTCATCCTTCAGGGTATTATTTTCCTCCTTTGGGTCTATTTGAGCGATTCCACTCTCTTGGCTCTTCTGCTCGCCAACAGATGCTGATTCAAAACCTGATCCATCAGGATGGCTAGGATTGTATGGTTTAGAACCTGTTTCGAATCCATTCTTGCTACAGTCAACATTAGGAACAGCTTTTCCGTTCAATTCCTCATTTGTGTCATTATTGTCACTAGACTCAGTTTCTTTCCTGGTAGAACTGGAAGAACCAACTTCATCATTTAATGATTGAGATTGGGCTAAATTTGTAAAATTTGGTGTCTCTATGGGTATAACTTCTGTTTCTGTTCCTTCAGCAAGCTCTCCAATGCTACCTGGAGCATTATCAGAACCATCTACAGGACTAGTCTTTTTCATCTGATTCACACAGGGCTGGTCTTCGACCATAACTTCTGCATCCAACACTCTGGACTTTTCTTGGTTCTTTTGCCCTGGTAATGGTTCAGGAGACCGAGAAATATTCAGAATTCTATCTACCTTCAAGTTAGAGCCCTTTGCATGCAAAATTCCAGTCACTGCATCTGTCAACTTTCCACGGACATCTTCTGGAACAGCATCATGTAAAGCTTTCATGAGTGTCTGTCCTTGACCCACAGCAGCTAATACCTGGAAGTTTGTAACAAGTGATGCTGTAATTACAAAATTCTAAAACTAGGAAAAAAATCTATATAAACTATTTCAGGTTACATAAAATAGAATACTGAAAACCATGTAGTCGCTCACCAAACATTTAAGGATAAATAAAGACCAAATAGTGAAAACTCTAGCAATTACTTTCACATATTCTTAACAACATGAAACACACTCACAGTTCACAGAAATTGAGAAGCTAACAACTTATGTAGAGAATGAGAGCTCTATTTAGTTGACTCTCAAAACAATTTAACAAGCTTTGAAATTTCATAAATAAAAAAGTGGAAAGAATTTGTTACATTGAGGGATAGTACCAAAGTTTTTGTTAAAATGACTGATAAACTGCAAGAAACAAACTCCCCTAGTTATTTAAAATGTATCTGTTAGTTTTTTTGACAATGTTTTCTTCTAAGCCTGAAAACTTTTATCTCTGAGGTTACATCTTAGACAAGCATTGCATATATCCTGGTTATTTCTCTATTCCATTTCTGTAAATATTTACAGGTTTTGAAACCCCATAGAAAAAAAGTCTCTTTAGCAACAGCAGCTATGTTGAGGGCATACCCGCATGTTCTCCCTCTGCCCTGTTCTTTTAGCAGAAAAGTCAACAAGACATTTAGAAATAACAGCAAACAAGATCTCCAAACCCAAAAAAGACACCTAGTAATAAAACTACACGTTCTACCTTTTTCTTCCTTTCTTCTGTTAGAGTACCAGGCATGGTAACATCGAGCATATTTATTACCACTTGTGCTGTCTGTAGAACTTCAACATTATCTACTGAGGAAACATTCTCCTCTTCAATCAAATCTGCATCACTGGTGCTAGTCTGCTCTGATGGACCATCTTTTACCTTTAAGCTCATATCCTGATCAAAGTTCCGTTGTAGACTTTGTTGGGACCTAAATTGGAGGCCAGTGTTATTCTTATTTTCCTCAAGGAAGTCATTACTGGGATCAATAGAGTATCCATTAAATGCATCTGAACGAGTAAGATTCAAAAGTTTGCCAACTTTAGCATCTTTGTTTGACCTTATTTCCTCCACAACAACTAGTCCTTTAGAAGGATTTATGGTAACATCTATATCTGTCAGAAGAGGATGACGGCCCTTCAAGAGTCCCAGCTCTACTGCTGTGAGCCACTGCAGATATAACTTGTCAGGTTATCACTTGCAAAAGTATACTTGAAAATCTCAAATTCACCAAGAGGGAAAAAAATAAATTAATCATGATAAAAGCATCTTTTACCTCACAAATTAAGGGAACTGATAAACATAGCAATATAGATTTTGCAAGGAAGCTATGTACCCATAGATCAAGATGAAAAAGATGTGAAGCAAATTCCCATCAACAAAAGATTATAGAATTTAACATCATGATACTCTTTAGGATTTTCTAATTTTTGAATGCTTAACTAATTTGGGTTCAAGTTAATTGAGAAGAAGCAGCAATTGTAAACATATATGAAATCAAAATTTCCAATGGAAGTCAACCATGGAATATAGGAAAAGGTTTATTTCTAAGGTTTCTAGGTTGAACTCGGATTGAATCTGTTTCTAGGGCAAAAATTCATGAATGAAGAAAACCTGTTTTCTTGTACCCTAGGCAGTGAGACTAGAGCAACATAATTACACCAAGGTATATTTGGGAGAACCTCACCTCACCCTCCTCAACTTTAGTCCTATTCCCCTGTCTCCTCTCTTAAAAAAATCTCTAATTGTACTACCTTTCTGTTAGGTAGGTACCACCCACCCTAGTACAATCAGTCATTCTGTTACTAAGCACACTCGTATCATTCCCCCTTTACCCTTTGCTTATCCCTCTTGACTCGCTTTTAGTAATAAATCTGTTATCAATAATCCCCCCCGCCCCCCTCCTCTCCCAAAAAAAAAAAAAAAACGTGCACCTTGTTTTGAAGGAGAAATTAAGGAGAAGTATGCCACACTACATTGGCTAATTACCGAGAATGTTAAAACGCTGGTAATTACTGCCAACTAACCAAAACCCACAAGTCTCCTACCCGGCTGTAATGATAGTCTCCTACACCTTCTGGTTGAGGCTACAACTTGTTCACACAGAATACTAGATGAATTTTGCAGTTGTAAAGCAATTGTACATTAGATTTTATCTTAAAACTAATTTGCATTGAGAGAGGTAGTTCAACTAATATATAAGCCATACTTTAGAATTGAGATGGATGATGCGGGACTTCCTTGTTAGACTTCGATGGTTTAATCTCAAACGATCTAAGCATATTAGATGACCCTTAAACTATTGATGATAACAAATACAATTAAATTTTGAAGTACAAATGGTTGATAATATATTCAGGTTATAAGAAATACAAAAGAATTAAGCAATTCAATAAAGCTCAAAACAAAACTTCATGTATAATTGATTTATGTTCAAGAACAATATACCATCTACCTTTCATGCATAAAGGATAAGTATAAACAACAATAAACGAAGCATTAGAGTAATGGGACGCGTTTAAAACTTTATTGATATAAACAAATATTTGATTGAGCCTTCTATAGATTCTGACTTTATTGCTTACAATGTTGATTCTGACAAAAAATGCCTTTATGCCTAATGCTAAAATTATAACTGTTTTTGTATTGTTTAACTTTCATAAAATTGTTTTTTGGGTATATGTACCTAGGGTAAGGGTTGAGTGTTATGGGATATAACTCTTCCTTGTATTGTAAGGAAAAAAGCACGAATTAACCAATTAAATACTCTTAAAACTCAAAGCCTTGCAACTAGTTTTGTTTTAATCCATTAAACAATCTTTTAATTGATTAAAATCACTTAAATATCAAGCCTTGTATCTAGCTCAAGTTTAATATATTTTAATTGATTAAGATCACTTAAAGTGTTGACTTTAATGATTCTAATAAATCAAAAACTCGTTTTAACATATTAAGACTCGGAAGCTTTGATTCCTAGCTTTGTTTTAATGGACTAAAATTGTTTTAATCTATTAAAATTGACAGATATAAATCAAGTTTACCTCTCTGCACGTTACAAAATTGAACGAAGTTGTTTTCATTGATTGAAAAAACACTTTTGCAATTGAGAGAGATGTTTGCTTGAGATCTAAAACACTTCTTGAAGCTTTCTTGACTGAATTGTTGACTCAAACTTTTGTTTAAAAGTTCACATAGAGGATCACTTTCTTTACTTCATTGTTGCACTTAATCTTTTCCAAGTAATCTTGTTCATTTTTCTATAATTCTTCCTGTAGGTATGTTTGATTAGGATGATCAAGTTGTTTTTGTGATAAAATTTCACAAGGTGTGGTGCTAAGATCTTGGTTTTTGGGTGTTTTTTTTTCTTGTTTCTCTAGGTGTGTTGTAAAAAATTGAAAGCTAGTGGATTGCCTTAGTTAGGGTAACTGAGCAACTGGATGCAACCTTATGAGAAAAGCGATAAAATAGGTTTGAGGGGTGGTACACTCTCATTCGATGTTAAAAGAAAGAAAAGAGAGGCCATAAAGTTGCTCAATCTGTGTGTCTAAACTACACAATAGATTCCACTTTATATAGGCTAATTGCAACCTATAGGAGATTTATTCCTCTGCACATGATATGATTTGCCAATAAATCTTATTCTAATACAAAGATCCTAATTAAGTAAACAAAATATAATAAAAGAAGAATAAATCTTAAAAGATCATCTAGGTTACTCTAGGGATACTTGGTAGTAAAAGTAGAAGGAGGGGAGGGATGGGTGGTGGATTCGAGTCTTTCCACTTACAAACATTAACATATTAACAACTAACATTTGTTGATTCCAAAAAAAAATCTAGGGTAGTCTAAAATATTTGATATAAAAATTGATATCATCATATATTTCTCATATTTTCTAACAAGTCTAACTGATCAATCCAGTCTAATTGTTAGAACCTGTAAATAAATAGAATAAATATGGCCCTGACAAAGCCTTCCACTTTTAAAATTAAAATTCCCAACTTGAACAGTTACATCCTTAAATAGATAGAGAAATAGTTACCTCAATTGTTACAAGCTGACACCATGATAAAGCAGACACGTCAGTATCAGTAACACTAGGTGGCAAACGAGAACACAGTAGCAGACTTGTGAATGGATTTTTAGCAATCAGGTTCCTTGGAACTGAGAATCCGGGAACCATCCCATTATCACTCTGATAAAAATTACCTCTGATAAGACTTTTTACACTTGCATGCATGCATAAAGGAATTAATACTTAGAAACAAAAAATAATATGAAAATGCCATTGTTAATGCAGAACATTTCTTCCTCTTAAACAGTTAAAACATGTAATGAACTGATATCTATAGATTATTAGTGATTAAGAATCCTACAGAAAAGGGAAAGAGAAACTAGAGAAGCAGAAGCCAGACTGTTACCATATTTGCGCAGACTACTTTTATTTAGTTTTGAATAGTCGCACATTCCTGTATATTATTTAGAAAACAAGTCTAATAAACATTTATATTAAATAATAATACAATCAGAGCCAATCAAACCATTCAATCAGAATTGTATCTTACCAAGAGCCTAATTTTCTCTCTGCTGCAAGTGCAAATGGAATCACTTCTCTTATTTCCTTGTTTGTGATCTCCTTTGTCTAGGTTTTGCCTACTTTCTATCTGTTTTTTGGGTATTATCTGATCTGAGCAATCTTTTGGATCTCTATTGCGGATAGAAAATACATGAATCTGGCACAACTTTTTCATTACTTTGAAATCGCTGGTAGCATCTAAATTGGGTCCCTAGGAATTGGAATTTCACTTTCAATTGTTTGCCACTGGAAAGGAATTATGAGGGCACACAGATGGCAATGTTCCAGCTCCAACAGATGATACAAAAATCTGTTCCATGGAAAGTCAAAGATGCTACTATGGGATTATTGGGTCATGTGATAATCAATATTTTAAATTTACACCTATGTAAAACTGCAAAAACAATGTGAGAATATTTGAAAAAGGTTTATTAATCAAATGAATTTGACTAGATGATTTCAATTGGGGTGTAAAATGGCACTCAGGGGAGCAAGTCTATTTCAGAATATTTCCGGTTTTCAAAATTTATGGGATGAATTTTCCACCATTGTTTGTGTTAACGATCTAGAAGTATTCTTGTCTTAAAGTTTTATCTGTTCATGAGGTCAGCAAATATGGTAAGTTTTTATGAAGGAAATAGGAGCAACTAATGTTTTCTTATTTATCCAAGTATTTAACTAGGTTCAGTGTATTCTAGGAAGTTGTGATAATTTAATTGTTCTCTTGCAAATAACTGAAGGTATTTATTACCTATGTAACCCTTTTGATTATTAATAGATCAATATGATGGGTGGAAACTCAGCTCAAGCATATTCAGAAAATACACTGAGTCTCTCTTCTCAAACTTTCTTTCTTTCTTTTAACATGGTATCGGAGCTCTCTATCTAAGCAGGCTATTCTGCAAACAATATTTTTCAAAAAAAAAAAAATCTACTGAGCTCTGGAGATTATCAGTTTTTCCAGCTGCTGTCATAAATCCGGTGACTTTCTGACAAGGAAGGGGAGGTTGTGCATCCACCTCAGAATTATCAATATGGAGATTTGCAGGGAATTGAACCTGTTTATAGTTTGAATGGAGAAAATTATTTGAAGTGGTCACAACTTGTTTGCACAATGCTAAAAGGAAAAGGGAAATCAGCTATTTGGAACTGGGCTGGACCAAAGGAGGGAGACCCAAATATTACAGCATGGGATGAGGAAGATTCATTAATTATTGCTTGCCTATGGAATTCCATAAATATTAGTGATACTATTATGTTTCTCAATGTTAGAGATACGGTTTGATTACACTAACTTGCATTGTTCTCTTTTACAATGATTGAGTGTATTGAGGACAAGGGATTGTGGGGATTATTAAACATGTTAGAGAAGGAAATGGTCTTTATCTTCTTCAGTAACCACGTTTATCCAATTAAGAGAAATACCAATGTAATTCATTTATGTCAGAGTCCTTACCGAAAAGGGAAAAGATTTTACTTTTTCATTTTCAACTACATATATCTCTTTTGAATTTGTAAAAGATATGATCTTAGTAATTAGGGAAACATCTAGAAGTGATAATTAGGAATATTCTCCAGTATTAGATTTCCTATACAATACTTTGAATGATTATAAATAAAGGATTTACATGTGTGACTAAATACACAATTCACAACAGAAAAACTCTAGATGTTCTCAAAGTTATGTTTCCATCTTTTTTTTTTTTTTTTGGAACGAAAGATGAATTCCTTCCATGTGATATATGTGAAATTGCAAAACACAAGCATGTTAAGGAGGAAATATATATAGAGATTCCTCCAGGATATGAATTTGCTGCTAATTTTGTTTGCAAGTTAAAAAAAGGCTTTATATGGCTTGAAACAATCCCCCTACGTATGACTTGAGAAATTCACTAAGGTCATGTCAACCTTATGATACAAAAAAGGCAAGGAAAACACACTTTATTTATCAAACACAAGGGGAGAAACTATATTGTTAGTGTATGAGATATTAATCAAATTACCAATACAATGGACTCCGTGAGAATCTTCTCTCAGTTGTACAATTGTACAATAATTCTCATATAGATTTTTCTAGTGACAACTGCCTGTATGGAGGATAAGGTGCCAAATATAGTTATTACAAAGGGAACTAAAATTGAACTTTTATTTCTGCTGCATATTTCTATAAGCTTAATTTTCATGCATTGTTCAATGTTAAAATTTGTACACAATCAACTACAGAAATCATCCCGAGTATGACTTATAAAAAAACTACTATAGAAGCCTACAGACTTATCATACGTAGCAATACGTGATTGAATAACAATGAATTTTTTTTACACTAACAATGTATTCTAATCAAATTGTACGTCTATTCCAAATCATGCTACTTCAACTCGTTCTACTATTCCCAATTTTTCCATATTGTTCTCATTCTTAAGTCTAAATTCTCTCTATTGATCTATCTACTGAACAAAAATTACAATCAAAGGCAATGAAGCCATTCAATAAAATTGTATCAATGCTTATAATATATTTCTCTTTATAAACATAATGCCTAAACGACTACAAAAAGAAGTCATAAGGAACAAACAAATAGCAGAACTGAATAGGAATTACACCTGAAGTGATTAGCAAAGCCATTTTTGTCCACTTTAGTATGAATACAATGAAGCTGTAATTTTTTCACTATCTTAGCAGCCATAAGCACTAAAATACGATATCAGACAATTCTGCAGCGTGTTGTGGGTAATTAGGAGTATCCTACTTTCTCCCAAAATAATACAGCAGTCAATAAATTCATAATTAGCAAAATGCAAAAGATGCAATTAATCAAGTGAGAGTAGCATGTGTACCTGTATAAAGAGAACAGGAATTTTAACATCCCTGATCATATTTCTTGTACTGGATTTTGAATAAAAATCTTCTATAGCACCAAACCCATAAGATACCATAGATATTGCTTCTTCAAAATCACGTACAGAATTTGCCAAAAGAGCTTTTTCAACATCAAAACCTTTGGTTTTGCCTTGGAATAGTGCCTACAGAATTAGTACGCGTGTAACTAAGTCATAATTGCAGCCGTTAAGAGTATTTCAAGTATAACAGATAAAAATATGTATGACCACAAAACAGGGACATTTTGCTGCAAGCGGGGTGAAAAGGGGGCACAGGTGGGCGAAGATTGAAAGTAATTAATCTACCTTATTGGTTTGTAGAATATCTATGAGTCCATTAGTGAGTTTCTGATCGGTAACAATGTGATAAGGAAAGGACCTTGTAGCTTCATCTAAATCAAAAGGATTGTCTATACATGTGGCAGCTGTCAACGGAGTGCTTTCTCCAACCTCTGCGAGGTATTTTGTTAACATGTTTGCACCATATCCCCAGCCAACACCCATCAAGGTTGTCCATGGTCTTGCTTTGCTGATATATGTTATAGATGTGCATATATCATCACTGTCAGCCGCTGTAAATAACCTACAGAAAATGAAGTAGTTAAGAAGTCCTTACACTTGTCTTATTTTTGCCACATGTCTGTAAAGAGGAAAAGGCAGTCCGGACGCATTATAAGTCACAAACAAATTGCGAATACAAGGATTGGAGAAAGAAGAGAAAGAGGGAGAAGTATATAATCATTTAGTTGGATGAGAATGGAAGATGAAAGGAAGAGTCGCAGTCCCCTGTCCCTAAGAGTAGATCCTACGAAGGATTTAGCTTCCCTAAAGTGAGGGTACACTTTATCAAAGGATAATATTAGAGGTGGTAAAATTATTGAATAGAAAATTAACCATTACAATTACACACATATCTAAAACTATGCAGTTGTTAAAATCCCAATCGGTATCCATTTCTTCACTTTGTTATCTAAACATACAAAATCTATGCCACTTATTGAAATTTATTGAAAATCACAACGACTCTCACTTCATACTTAATGAATCCTATTTATTGTTTCTCATAAATTTTATAGTAACATAGTATGCTAGAAAGAGCATCAACGTGAAGTGAGTCCCAACACAACAGTAAAGTTGTCTTCGTGATCGACTAAAAATGGGTTTTGAATAAAAAAACAGCCTTTTGTATATTCCAGAGTAATGTAGCTTACAATAGCTCTCCCACATATCTACGAATAGCGTTAACAGAAGCCTTATAACACTAGAGTAAGCTAGTTTTTTTCTTTTTATGCAAGAAAGTGGTAGAGTAGAGAAGTTGTTGCTATCACTACTCTTGTTTTCAACTACACTAATTCCTAAAAGAACCAGCATGCCAAATAATACACGACCCGTTCATGCAAGATAGCATACCCTTATGCACATAAACTAACTAGAATGAACTATTTCTCAACAGCCTAACCTAACAATACTTATTTAAAAAAAGTGTGTTGTTAATGTTACCGGGGAGTAGTGAGAGGTGAAGCAGCGCATCCTCTGGGGTTCATGACAACAGGGAAGAAGCCCCTCTTCAGAGCTTCCACCACAAACAACCTAACGTCGGCGTCCATGCTACCCTGCGGCGTGCCGGGAACAAGCAAGAGAGTAGAGTCCAATCCACGCTCCTCTTCCAAGTCCAAGTTATCAGGCCAATCCAACGAAACCACACCTCCATCAGCACCACTCACACACACCCTCTGATACCTCAGCTCCTCCGCCAAACCATCCCTCTCTCTTCCCCTCCGCACCTCAATCCTCCCGCTCACGTAATGCCTCTCGCTCGCCTCGCTCCCCTCGAACACCAACGACGGGCACCGCAGCAGCACGAAGCGGTTGAACGGCGTCGGAGTCGCGAAGAGGATCCACTCGCCGAGGTCGGAGAGGGAAGAACGCTGACCATCGCCGGCGGCGGAATTGGCGCGCGAGGAGAAGAAGAGCGCGGCGCCGGAAGCGAAGCCGAGAGCCGGAGATATGAAATCGAGCGAATTGACGGAGGGATAGTGCTCGATCAAGCTGCGGAAGAGATTCTCGAAGGGAGCGGGTGACGGCGGAAGAGAGGAATTGATTTTGATCCTTCTGCGTCTGTACACTCGAAACGCGCGACGTGGAAAGGGTTTCGCGGGTACCAACGAAGTAACAGCAACCACCATCATCATTAATTAGTAGTAATAATGATGAAACGGGAACGTAACATATATATCATATAGTTCCGGTGACGGTCATGGTATTGTGGAAGAGAAGAAGGTGGATTTTGTTTACCTACGGTACGTTCCGGTTAACGGCGCCGCCACGGAGGGTTCAACGGCTCAAATTGGGTTGTCGGATAGTGTATTTAAACGTCGACGGAACTTGGCGGTGTGTGACGTTTCCACCGCCTATAACTGTCAGTTGCTATCTGCTAGATTGCTCCTTTTTTTTTATTTTATTCCGTGATAATCATAATAGATGCACTTCATTAAAAAAAACTATGGTTGATGTCATCACTGTGAAAATAAAATTAGTACATGAATAAAATATTTGAAAGACTTGGCCATTAAGTGGTTTAATTTAATGAGCGTAATGAGACGTGGAATGCGAACTCTCGTTGTTCTAGAAAGGTCATTTACTTTCTAATATGGCATGATTAGCAAGTAATCATGCTGTCAAAGTCAACCACTGTGGATGGTTAAAAATTGAGTCGCTCTAATCTAGGTTTTTTTTTTATTTTTTATTTATCAGATTCAATAGTATTGTTGCATTTTGATGTCATTGACATGAGAGTTTTGTCTCAATCAGTTGTTTTTGTCTGGATCTTGAGGGATTCTAATTGGCATGGCATGGATCACCGTCAAGGAGTGCACACAAGTTAAACATCATTGGTGTCCACAATTTTGTTTGTGTAGAAGCTGTTCATTGTTGGTGTTCCAAAGCACACCCCTAGTTTGTGCCATATCTACGTAATCGATAACCCTGAAACCAATTATAAGGACATGCGAATATAGTGCACACGTTTGTTTTTCACTTTGCAAAGTAATCACAAATGTGTTCTGAAACAATTGAAAACGAACAGTGGAAGATCCAAGAAGAATGATGAAAAATGGAGAACAAAATAAGAACATCCAATACATCATTGAAAAATGGGAAAAGAAAATGATAACGTTTTCCGGAAGCTTGAAGGAAGAAAACATAAGCGAATGTGTTTATTTAAAGTCTTGTAAAATTATTTTTTAAACTTTGACTGTGAGAACGTAATACTCTTTGTTCAGTACAAGAGTGAAAATAATATATTTTTATATGAATTTAAATTATTTTATTGATAACTTTCCCCTTTCATCTTACTCTACCTTGTTTTCAATTTTTTTAATGTTTTATTTTTAATCCAAATAAATATAAAAATATTTAAAAAAGATAATATTAACAGTGCATAACATATCGTTATGGAAAATATAATTTAATCCCTGAAACATTAGCCAATTAACTGAGGTAAGGCTTTGTAGAATGAAAAAGAAAACAGAGGTACAAGAAATAAATAAAAGTTGCTTAAAAAGATACCAAAAGGAGGTATCAAAAGTATATAAGTCCTTTCAAACAAATTCTTTATGCACCCCAATACACTCTTCCTGAACCTCCATATTTTTTTAAAATGATAAAATTGCCCTTGTGGAAATGACTAGAAAGTCCTTTAGTAAATTTGAAATAGAAATTGAACGTTTGAACAGTGTCATAACAGTGCCCGCATAGTACGAAATTGGTCTGCAATTGTTCATAGAGGGAGATGCTTTTGAAGGTTTATAGGTAGATTAAACGGTAGAAAAACCTCTTAAACGTGTAGGAATTATTAATTGACGACGAAGAACGACGGAGAGGTAAGATTTTTGCATTTCGATATATTTTCGTCGATACGTAGGGCACTCGTATGAAAGTCATCTGCTTAGGATTTTTTTTTTAAATTTACAAATCGGATGGCTAGCCATCCATTTTACAAATTTAAAAAAAAAATTGTAAATCGGATGGCCAGTGGGGTGAGTCCATCCGATTCACGTTTCCAATTGAAAATGTGAATCGGATGGGGTGCCATCCGATTCACATTTTCAATTGGAAATGTGAACCGGATGGCACCCCAACCGATTTACAATTTATTTTGAAATTGTAAATCGGATGCGGGGCATCTGATTCATACCCATATCGTCTTCTCCGACGCAGCTTCACCCTTGGTGACCACCCAAACATCAAATTACCTACTCTAATTATCAATACTACTCACACATTACTAATAAACATAAAAAATTTCTTACCTTTCACTTGTTTGAACCTTCTATTGATATCTTTGCCTCCTCTCCTCCACTGTTTTTCCACACAATGAAATTCGGACACGCACAGGCACAATGTTCACTGAAGTTGAAGGTGTGACGACGATGAACAGGTAAAAAAGATGAATGGGATGTTGTAACAATAAGCAATGGAGCAATGGAGCAATGGATGAACTGTGAAGGAAGAAACACGAAACGGATAAACAAGAATGACATTGCCAGTGGGTTAAGGAGGTGAAGGAGGTGAAGGGCATTTACGTATTTTCCTATTTTTCAATTAGGGGCATATTGGTATTTTTCCGTGGCTTATGGAGGTGCAGGAAGAGTGTATTGAGGTGCATAAAGAATTTGTCGTCTTTTCAAGAACGGAACTAAAAGGCCCATTTTTGTCTCCAATGTTGGGCTTTTACTTCCCGTACCCCATTGTTATTAAATGCACCCACATACTAAAAAAAAACAAAGATGAAAATACTATCTATTCTTCACAGCACTTGGAAGAAGAGAGTTTCTTCTACAAAAGAAATTCTTTCTGTAAAGCTCGTTTAAGAAGATATCATATATATTTTAAAAAGTTTTTTCTATAAATTTATTCTAGAAAACATATCTTCCTAGGTTGAGGCTTAATGTCAATCTCCTTCAAACAAATTTTGCAGGGCCAACATTTTCTTTCATTTCTTGTTCTAATGTGCTAATGGGCATGGTAAATAATTTAACTAAAACCACCTCAGAACATATTAAGAACACGCCAGATTAAACATAATTCGTACCCACAAATATGATAAACTCTCTTTCATCAAAAGGCTCACTTTTTATTTAGGGTTTCAATGAAAAAAAGAAAACAGAGGTACAAGAAATAAAATAAATAAATAAATAAAAGTTGCTTAAAAGATACCCAAAAGGAGGTGCCAAAAGTATATTAGCCTTTGCAAGAACAAAACTGAAAGGTCCATTTTCATCTCCAACGTTGGGCTTTTTCTTCCTCTATCCCATTATTATTAAATACACTCACATAATAACAAAACATAAATGAAAATACTCTCTACTTTTCATAGCACTTTTTGAGAGGAAGAAGAAGAGAGTTTCTTTAAAAAAATAATCGTTCTGAAAAAATCGTTTTAGAAAGTACCATACATATTTTGGAAAGTCTTTTAGAAACTCTGTTTTAAAAAACTTGTTTCAAAATATATTTTATGTGTTCTGAAAATTTCATTTCAAAAATTCTGTTATGAAAATTCTGAACTGAAATGATGTTACAAAAACTCCAAGACATTTATTTCAAAATAGATAAACCAAAAGTCACTTTATAAAAATAAAATAAATAATCATTTTAAAAATGATGAAGATACATGAAGAGAAGCCCAAACGTTGATTGTGGCCCGTATTAAATTTACGATATTCAAATTTGTGAAATATTAGTCTACCCAAATTAGGTTTATTTGGTGAGAGTTTGAATTTGAGTTACAAAGTTGAGAGGTACAACAAAGTAATTAATAATAATTTTAATTTAATTGAAATTTGAAATAAATTTTGTTTCTGCCACAACAAAATTTATTGAATACATTGATACGATAATCAAAGACAAAAGTTGGTTTGATTTTTTTTCGAATTAAAATATAAGCACCTCTTTATTAATTTGGTTGATTAAAATACTATAACTTTTATCTAGGTTCGTTGCAATTTTATAAAAAAAAAAGATAACATCACATTATTTAATATACTTTTTGTAACACACGTTTTATTATTTATTGAATAATATAGGAAATTATAAAATATGTGAATCTTACTTTTTTATATAATGGGTTTTGATTCTAATTATGTAATCTTAATATATTTTAACCAGTAATAATAAATGTATTAAAAATATATTGAAGAGTATATTATTAGCTAATATTCTTCTTAGAGTACGTTCCACAAGAAATATGTAAACTAACTTACAACTGAAAAATTAGTCAATAGTTAAAAGATTTAATTAAAAATTTAAAGTTTTTAGACCATCTTATTAAATCACGTGTGTTTGGTAATACTGTCTATAACTGATAAATGTAAAATAATATATATATATATATATATATATATATATATATATATATATATATATATATATATATATTCATCGTAATTATGTTTATCATTATACAATCTACATTAATTTTATTGCTCATCTCCTTTGTTAGTTTCATATAAAACACATACTTAATTTTTTAACAAAAATGGCACGATTAAAAAATTATACTCTAATCTTATGTTACTATTTCTTTTATCACTAAGTCTTGTTCAAATTGAATAATGTAATTTGAGAAAGTTAAAAAAAAGAGGAGAAGAAAGAGACGAGAAACAAATGAAAATGAAAAGTTTTTGAATAAGAAGAAATGAAAAAAAAAAATCAGTTTGCTTGTTATTATTATTTTATTTATCATATTCAAAAAATATTTAAAATTAAAAATAATCTACCAATTATATTCCCTGCATTAATCAATCGTGTAATCATTATGTAAATTAAAATTTCCAGAATTTTGGGATGGAAAATTTTGTCATGAAGAACTTAATTCAGTGTTAAAGCGACAGCTGTATTATGCTAATCAATCAAATCTTTTTGAATGCTGATTCATCTGAATGCATGGATGATATTAAACTAAGTTCATGGGAAAGACAGATATAATTTAGGTCATTAATTTAGCACTGATCCATGCGCAGATTCCCATTTATGTCTTAATCAAGCACATGCTCTGTTTCACTCATAATCACCTACACAAAACACTTTTTCATATCCTTTTTGTTTTGTTTGTCTTCTTTTTTCTAATACCATTCCTTGTCTTATTCATAAATGCAATGTTTTCTCACTGCAAACTTCATACACCACAGGTATGGTTCAAGAAGCTCCTCATAAACAAACAAGGCTAGAGACTAGAAGGAGCATATCTAGATTTGAATCAATTTGCCTCACAAACCAAATTAAAATTCTTATCATATTCATTGTGATCAAATCCTTTTCTTTTTTCATTTCCTTCCACCCTTGTTTATCCTCTATATCATTCTTGTGTTTATCAGTTTATATATTGTTTTGATAAATTGTCAGAAATTTTAGAACTTATATATCATATTGTTCTACTTAATAAGTCTACAATGTTATTTCAGATACTATTTCTATAACATTTATAACATTTATATAAGGATTAGAATATTACTAAAATGTTTTTTTTTAATTTTATTATTTTTTATCATCCAAAAAAATTTTCTGACACAGGTAATAACTTAAATTCAAAATGCAAAGTTGGAATGAATTTGTAATGGTCATGGCACGTCTAAACATGGTGCATGCAGTTGTATTGAGACGTACCCTATAGTTATAGGCCCATTTCTAAACAATATTATGCAAAACAACACCACCAAAAGAGTCAAATTTATATAACTATGCTGTTTGTCTTATTATCTTCATCATAGTTCTAACTAATCTGAAGTAGCCATCTATCTTGAAAGTGAAGTAAATAATCTCATTCATCATGAGAAAACCAATAAGAATTTATATTAATTAATTATACAAAAAAGCACACATAAGAAATATGTTGTTTTTCATTAATAATGGTTATGACTGATTATTAAAGGAATCCACAGAAAAGATTTTCTCAACGAACTGACATGACATACTATGTATATAATTGTACGTAGCAGCTTCTTTATAGTATATATAAATACTCGGCTCCAACCATACAAATACTTGTTTTTAGAAGCATTATTTTTTATACCTATGCTACCTCCAAAACCCTAATTATAGGGAAATATTTGAATTAATAAAGGTGAATGTGTGCTACCAAGTGAGCATGTTGTAGCTATGCTGATTATTTGGCAGCATTATAATGCACATGGGAAAGAGATTGCTGATCCAACAATGATCACATACCATGCCAAAGGATTTCATATGGATGCATTGAAAGCATCCAATTTTCAGCATATATAGATATAGCTGCCTATAAAGATCTGCTAAATGGTTCCAGATAAAACTAAAGTATGTTATATATCAGTCTTTAAAACTGTAATTCATTTAGTTGCTGTTGCTTAACCATTTGTGTTAGGTAACTTTGGCTTTTAGTGTAAACTTTAAGCCATGCAAATGCACATGATTCGCTCTCTTGGAATGATGAACTCTACTTAATAATATTCTTGATTCTTGACTTCTTTTCTTTCTGTATTTTCTTCAATCCACTTCGGTTGTCTCTTTATACAGATACAATGTTTTTAATGTTCGCAGCATTGATTAGGATTAGTCTTTTGAAAGAGAATCATACAAGACTTGAAGTAGGTTAAAGTATGAATTAATAATCAAAACTAGATTGCTATATCTTCAATGGGAGAATCAAATTGCAATACAGTCCAAATTCGTTGATTAGCTTCTTTTCCTGACTCTGATTCTGACAAAAATCAAAATTGTCTCTAACCTCGTGGAGTTTAACTAAAACTAATTGTATTTAGATATAATAATTATGTTTAGGTTTTGTGGCACATAATTATGTGGAGTTTCAATAATTCATGACAAGGAGAATCTATCTGTAATAATATGCATATGAACATTCAGAAACTTCACTAAACGTGCGCATGATTTATATTTTCTTAGAGATGCCTTATGACTTTGAACATTCTGCCATGCTTATCTTTCATTGGACAAATGCCGACATAACTCATGAAAACTACTATTCTTAGGTATTTGTAATTTCCTTAATAATTATCATTTGGAGTTTAGTCACATAAGATGACAAGATTATGTTCGGTGTCTCCACTATTCATCAGATCAATTTTTCTTGTTAATTATTATTGATACTATTTTTTATTATTGTTGTTGGATCATGTAAAATGAAATACAATGCATAAATTTTAGATAACTTTAATTTCTTATAATTTTAATTTAATAGTAAAACATATTTATATTTTAAATACTTTTTATCAAAACATATAATATTATATATTAAATGAAATAGTATAAACTAAATAAAACAATGAAATGAAGTATATGTGTGTGTGTATAATATAAAGTAGCTCCTTAAATATATATATATGTCTCCGTAATGAACTTCTGACACCATGGCTAGGATAATAAAATTTAACTTGTATAAGAAACGTGGATAGATTTATTTTTTATCACATGTCACTTGATCTTATCATGCACATTCACCCGTACAAGAATTTTCTAAAACAGACAACTCTACAGAAATTTAGTTTTACAGTAATTTTATCTTTATCTCAGAAACAAATTTTTTTATTTAGTATAAATTTACTTATATTTTAAAAAATTATTATGCTAAATTAAAATTATTGAATGAAATATAAAATAATTTAAAAATGACCTCACCAAAAAAGTTTTAAAACATTACAAAAATTTATAGGGTTAACTCTAATATTATGTTTATTTTAAGGAAAATGAATAAATTAGTGAGGACTTTTAACTTAATAGTTGAAGTTTATGCAAAGATTTGGCGGAAGAACTCTTGTACTTGCAAGCAAATTGTTCCATTTATTTAATTGCATTTTGACTAAACATAAAGTAACTTGGATAAGAATATGGTCATTTACAAAACTGTAGTGAGTGCAAGAAAGTCAAAGCAGAGAGGAAAAACGTCTAATAGTATACATTATACATTAATGGTAGAGTTTGAATGGATGGTGAAAACAGATACATCATGAGACCAAGAGTGTGTTAGGAATGTCAATAATAAATTTTCAAATGAGATATACTTTTTGAAGATTTAAGACAGTATTGTTAATTTTGAGTTCCTTTTTATCATTTTTTAGTGTATATATATATATATATATATATATATATATATATATATATATATATAGAGAGAGAGAGAGAGAGAGAGAGAGAGAGAGAGTAGAACACCGTTTAACTATTTTATCAAAAAATAATCTCTTTAGTATTTACAAAAGCAACTTTAAATCACAGATAAAAAATGGAGGAAGTACTATTCTTGAACTTGAAATTTGAAGAATTTTGGCACTTGAACTTGAAATTTGCAAAAAGAAATACACTTGTATACTGAATGAAGTATAGTGAGAAGGTTATGTTGCAACTTGTACAAAAGTCACATGGGGATGAAACCATGAATATGGGCACCATAATTTTCATGGATCATTGTATATTCAAGTCAACCATATGGAACATGCTGACTCCATGTGTTTCTCACATGGACCTGCCCCTGAATGCCAAGTGTCACTGTCAATCCTTGTAAAAACTACTGTTTCTTTAACCCAAAATAATTTTCTTGTTTTAACTTTTAACTTATTTGTATAGAAAAAAATTGGTTATATGTATCACGTGTAAATTTTACCCATGTAATTATAATTACCATTAATACTCTAACAACATGATTAATGTTTGGTGCAGTAATTTATAAAAAATGTAATAAAAGTGTTGTACACAAATTAATACCTTACCATAATGGATAATAATTAAGAAAACGTTCTTATTTTTGAAAAGGATTAGAACAATCAAACTAGCACAACATGTGTCTCAAAATAAAGAGTTAATTTCATACCTAAATTAAGTTGTTTAATTTTTAAAATAAGTGATTGTGAAAATAAAAACTACAATAACAAGAAATAATGATAAAACGTAGAGGAAAAATAAAGAGACAGAGAGAGTCACCTCAAAGTGACAATTCTTAATCAACACACTGCAGAACAAACAATATCTTTTATCTTTGTTCGTTGTCAACATTTAAAGATGGACTCTTTTCCTTATAAAAGATTATTGATTTTCCCTTATTCAAAATATTTTGAAATATCTTTTCATATCCTGATAAAATTGAGTATTCGCTTAATATTAGGTCATTTTAATCAAATAATTTTAAAAAATATACAACCTTAATCAAATGATTTCTTTTATTGTATGGCTTAAATGGTATGAGACGTTTAACTGATAAAGTTTACAGATTAAGAAAATAAAACTATTTTTGATAGAAAAATAAATAAGTTAGATGAAAATAAAAACATTTAAAATAAAATAAATATTAAATATGATTGGTTTAAAAAATAGAAAAAGAACACGAAGAAGGAGATGAAAAAAAAAAATATAAAAGAACTCCAGTTTTTAAACTAATTACTTTTTCTTAAATTAAATTGTAACACGTCAAAATATATATTAAACGGTTAACACAATGTGAATATTATTTCAAATACATTTATTCACGTAATAAAATCAAAATAGAAGTTTAAGTTTGTTATAAAACACATGTTAATTAATATATGAAAGTATAGATAAAATAAAACAATTGAAATTTATAACTCACTTCTAGATATAAACATATAAAGTTCATATATCAACTACCAATAGTTAATTTTATTTCAAAACCAATATCAATTACCAAATTTCAATTATATTACAAAATCAATATCAACAAATCCTATATACATAAATCTATATCAATATATTCAACGAACTGTCTTTCCGAGACTCATTTAATTAATCATATAAATTTGTATAATTGTACTCGATGGTAGAGCAAATTTTCATGTTAAAATATAATTTTGATTGAAAAATTATAATCAAATGGCACTAATGAAATAAGTTACTTTTTACATCTCTTCATCAAACTTGAAATGTAGTGAGATGATAAAATTTATTTATACTAGTTATGTTATACTATTTGTTGTTTTTGTAACTTTTATGCTCTATGAGTTAAATTGAATATGATACTGGATCGTTACTATGTATGTTAGAATAAAAAATCAAATTAAATTGAGATGTGATATATATATATATATATATATATATATATATATATATATATATATATATATATATATTATTTTTATTTTTTTAGAACATTGTTGTTATTTAACAAATTTGTAGTGATGATTTATATAAAACGGATTAAATAATTAGAAATTAGGAGAGAATGTAAGTCAATTTACATACTGCAGGCAACACACATTTTTTAAAATTGCCCCGTTATGATACCTTAGTTTTGTGTTCTTTTTTGTTTTTTGTTTTATCAGCTTTATGATAGCTTTGTGCTTTGGTTGACTCTGTTGTCTTAAGAAGAATTGAGATGGAAAGGAGTGATAGAAAGAAGTCATTAGGAAGGAGAAATGTTATTGTACTTTTTTGATAGAAATAGCATTTTAGTGTGTTGAATAATATAATTTTTTAACAAATTGATTTTTACAATAAATAATTAGTTTAGTGCCTAATTTATACTGTTATGAAAAAAGTAATGAATAATATATTTCATAAATATATTATATTTAAATTTATAATAAAAAATCATTATGATATATATATTTTTTAATTATTGATATTTTTTTTAAAAAAATTTAAAATTTAATTTAGAGACGGAACAAACTGTAGTTGTTAAAATAGGGTAAAATACACTAGGACAAAAAAAAAAGAAAATATTAAAAAACTAATTAAAATAGTATAAAAATAAAAACTTAAATATCTAAATTATATGTTCTAATTTATAATATAAAATATTTTATTTTGTCAAATCGTAATAATAAAATCGATTGGCACGTAATAGTTTGTTCAATTTCAAACATGGACTTTTTCAATGGTTGCCTTCCTACACCATCTTATATTTTTAATATCGAGTTTTAATTATTTTTTTTTACGAAACCTATTATTGATGATTAGGATAAAAATAGTTAAATATTTTTTTAATTCTTTAAAATGGGATACTTGCTTTCAGTGCCTTAAAAATTAATATATCTTTTTGTTCATCGTTTTATAAAAAAATGTGACTTTGTATTTTTTTTTTTTCATAAATGAAGGATGAAAGGGAGGACAAATTTTTGTAAGAACAAAGGCCATATTGGACACTTTTGTTAGATGGTAGATAAAGACATTTACCTTTTAAGAACAAAAACAAATATTATTCTATTTGTTGAAAACTTTTTAAGTGTTCATTTGCTATGAATCATTTATTGTGTTTCTTACTTTGAAGTCTTTTTCATAAATTGTTTGTGTTAATTTTAATTTAATTAAACAAGTAAAAGAGTCACACTTTTGAGCCAAAATGTGATGAGTTGGTGAAAAACAAATGAATACTTCATTTCATTATTTTGTAATTTTACCATTTTAGACAATTTTAAAATTTATCCACCAAAACCAACTTAATGATTGGAATTTGTGTAGTTTGAACAAGATATTAGGTTTTTATTATATAACAATGAGTCAAACTTTTGCACCAACAAGAAAATAAATTTAATGTATTAGAGTGGAAGACACTATCTAAATATTATAATATTTTAGAATCATACAAGCAGTCAACAAATAAAACAATTGAAACAAGAAATAAAAAAGGCTAAAGAAAATAATAACTTTTTAAAAATAAAAAAATAGAAATATTTAAAAAGATAAAAACTTAGTTTAGTGTTATTTTATCTGCTCCTTTACCTGCTAGGCCCACACACGTGCAACTTGAAACAAAAGTTTAAAGAGTCCAAAAGTGAAGCCGAACCGAAAGTCAGATAAGAACTTGTCATCAAAACTAAAAGGTTTACTATAATTTTTACATATATTTATATTATACTCTACGTTATTTTTAAACTTCTCATGCTTAATAAATAAACTCTTTGTAAGTTCTTATTTTTCAATAAATTAAACATTCAATCTATATCATTCTCTAAATTTGTAGCAATATAGTTTTTAATATTAAAAACATTTAAATTGGAAAGAATGAAAGTCTAGTTAATTAACATTTTTATCTTGGTCCATTGAAATTAAAGCAATACATAATGAAAAGAAAATCATTGACCAACGAAGGATAGTGTATATATAGACTTGATGTCACATAAATTTAATTGAATCTTGCACAATAAGAGAAAAAAAGGATTAATCTAGCTTTACTTTTTGACTTCTAACAATAGTGTTTTGCATGTTTTTTATTGGGTTATGAAATTTTGTTTTATGGTTTCAATAATTTATAATATTTGACATTCTTTAGTGATTTATGTAAATGTTTTTTCTCGCGCCTAAACCATCACCAAATTGCTTAAGTGTTGAATATTATTGTTTTATCAGCAAATCTTTACAATAACATTAAATATCACATTTGTCTTACATCTTACTAATTCATCACTCAAGTAAAGATATGAAAAATATTAACTTCAAAAATCGAACTTAATTGAACCCAACTTGATTCTATCAAATTTTTAACACACTATACCATTTTTTTCTACCAAAAACAACTTATTTTAATCAAATTGATATAAAATCACCCCCTTTCTCTTGAAACTCTTACACGCAACAAATCCACACTATTAAAGCTTCATAAGAAACCGGAAGAAGGAAAGAGTAAAAAACTAACCAAACTTGAAAACTTACCTTGGGTGAATCTTCTATCGGTTTAACTAAGCTCAATTACCCAATAACACCTTCCAATTGGGAAGCAAGGAAAAAGAATGAAAATAGTTTTTTAAAAAAAATTTATTGTGACACGAGAGAATTTACTATTATAATTTCTGTTTACGATAATTTTAATTAATTTATTTATTTTATATTTATTTCAAACTCTTTTATCTAAATCTATAAAAAGATTTTACACCTCATAACAAAAATTATACCAAATCAACAAACTTCATAACAAAGAATATACTCTGTGTAACAATTCTAATGATAACGACAAATTTAATGACAGAACACTAAAACTAAAAGAATATTTGAGCTTCATGTCGATAAAATTGATAACAAAACATTAAAATTATAAAGATGGTGCGAAGAGGATAAAACATTAGTGAGAAAAATAAAAGAATTTGGACATAAAATTGTACACGTTATTTAAGAGTTTAAACTAATACAATAACAATTTACAAACGTTTTTCTTCTTTAAATTATATATATAGTAACAATAGGATAGGATGCAATATTTTTCAAACCAATTGATCCAATTTTTTCTCTGCCTCTCGAAATCGTTATTGTTCATTTTCAAAGTTTATATTGTTTTTCAATATGAGTCACATTGAAGTTCCAACTAAAATTAGTCAATTAACCCTTTTATTGTTTCTCTTTTGGCACAGAAAGCGACAGTCATGTGCAAATATGTTGCCAAGGTCTCAAACCTATTAACCTATATTATCTCTTCTAATCAACTACCTATTAATTTTATGGCACCCCAGAATATTTCTAGGTATGAAACACCATATTATATATATCATTTGTTTTCTTCATACTTTTATTTATTTATTTAGTTTGAGTTTTAGTTTTATAAATTGGGATGCAAAGATAAAGACAAAAACAATAAATTGCTTTATTTGGAAATGCCATGCCAACAACCAAACGGCTGCTAACTGCCATCTCCATTTAAATTTAGCAAGAATACCAAAGAGGAAGCACTTTTTTCTGCTGTTGAGAAAAACTAGTGCATGCATATTAAGGAATATGAGTTATCTACCAAGCTATTTATTAATGTTATCGTACATAATTAAATATATACACGATAGAGATGAACGAAGAGACAAAGTTCTCCACCTACTTTACGAAAAGAAAATTTCTAAAATGTGGCTATTTTACTGCTTCGTATTTTAGAATCCTCGGGGTTTGTTTGTTCTGATTAGTAACTCAAGCTTAATCGGGTTTGATGGAAAAATGGAGCAATAGTTTTTAAGCAACTAAATACTATGATTGAAGTATGAACACATAATTGTAATTCTAATTTTGTTTGCTTGTTCCGTATATCATATTAAATATCTATTACATTTCTAATTTTTTTACGGAAGTGATAGAATATTTTTACTATAAGAATGGATTAAAATTTAAAAAATATTAAAATAGGTAAACCATCCTTAAAAATACATCTCATTGTAAAAAAAAAGTATAGACATGATTTCTATTTTTCAACTTTATTTTAAGAAAATTGAAATGATTGAAAATACAACTTCAACCTAGTAGAGGAGAGAAGAAAAAAAAATTCAAAACTATCCTTCCCTAATTTTTTTTATTATAAGGTTAATAGAGAAAAGTAATTCTTTCAACCTATTTTATATTCCGATTTTTAATTATATTTAAATAGGTTTTTAGATTTTAAAGTAAAATTATCGCTTGATTTGAAAGTTGTTTTGAAGATAAAATTTTAAAGTAATGGAAGTTAACTTTAATTTGTAGTGATATCTTAAAGATAGATATTCTAGATGTGGAGGTAACTTATATAAATTTAATCATAAAAGATCAACCATCAATTTTACAAATTTATAAGAAATTTAAAATTTTTTAATTTCCTTACCTCACTATATCTCTTATCATCACACTTTTTTATCACAATCTTTTTTAATGGTCAATTATAAAGAATTTTTACTTTTAATTATAAGTAGGTCAATTTAAGTTTATCTATGTAAGTATGTCAATATAAATAAAAAATAATAATATCTTACTCATTTGATCTCAAATATAAAATTAATTCATAAATAAAAATATATATATATATATATATATATATATATATATATATATATATATATATTTAAAATTAGTATTCACTGAAATTTCAAAGAAAAAGTTAAGAGAAAGTCCATAACAATAAATTCTTAATTAAATAAATGACATTTTAAAAATAATTAACTTAAAGAAGGTAAATTTTGTTGATTTTTACTTGTATTTAAAATCAATATTAAAGATCTATTTTTAAAATTGGGTATTAAAAAATATAAAACACTTTTTGTAGTTAGTTTTACACGGTAATCTCCCGCGTAAAACACTTTCATGTTTACGGACATGTATTTTTCTTTGACTAACCATGGTTAAAAACACGAAAAATAGGGACTGTTATGTTGCTTTTAGACATCTTTAGATTTTGTTTGGTTGAAGAAGTGAATTTAAGGAAATAGATTTGAAGGAATTTGAGTGAATTGTGTGTGAATGATAAAGTTGTTTGAGTTAATGGATAGATGGTAAGATTTGAAAAGAATGTTTGTGAAAGTTTGAGAATGATTTAATAGATGTTATAGATTTTTTTTAATTGATATATTTGTGAAATTACTAATTGACTTTGTGAAAAATAGTGTTTCATAATTTTCAATGGCTGTTTTATAATTTCTAATTTCATCATTTCAAATCTCTTTACATAAGTGAAGATCTCATCTTATAAATCTTTTTCCATTTATCCTCTCAAATTAATATAAACCAAACAGACTTTAATCACAAAAATCTATCCCCTTAAATAATATATTTATATAAATTAGTTCAACCAAATAAACTTATATAAAGATAGTTTTAAGATTTGGTCTGATTGTCCAAATTAGTTTCGTCTTTTTGTTTTTAACTCATAACACACAATATAATGTTCATATTTGTTGTTTTTTCTTCTTTTATTTTCCTTTATTATTTTAAGAGTAACCATTTCCTGGTTGTCTCAGCATTAATTAGTTTATTATTTTTCTTTGTACATCCTCCCATCATCATTAATATTTATCTCTGTCTCCTTGTCCAACAGACCAGTGATGAGAAGTTTGTGCAGAAAGATGTTTCTTTTTGCTAATTGTTAAAATTACTGACAACTGAGTTGTGGTCCATGGATGATTTTTGTTTTTACACTAGTCACGATCTAGGCACCGGTTCATGTCTCTCTCAAACTCTTTGCTATACACTACGTACCTCTCTTGATGAACACGTGATTCTTCTAATTAATTTTCACATTTTAAGAAAGGTAATTAGATTAATAACATTAAATTTTATTAATAATGAAAAGGTTCTTAAAATCACCATATTATTTTTTTCACTTATTTACTTTTCTGTGAGGATTAACTTCTCTAATTCTGAAAAGAGATAATAAATGTAATTTATAATATTTAATGTGATGTAATTAACGGTTTAGTAAAATAAATTAGTATAAGAAATAATTTTGGAAATATTCCTGTAAAAATTTTAAGGAGTTTTATTAAATTTTAAGTAACTTATAAATTTAGGTATTTTTAATTAATTTTCTGTTAAGAAATTGTAAAGTCAACTAAAAATTAATAAGAGAGTGGGGTGAATTAGTTTTTAAAAAATTAAAACTTTTAAACAGAAATTTTCTTAAATTATTGATGATAAAAAAATCTGAGTACAGTAGTCAATCAAAACTAAAAATAACAGATAATTCAAGATAATGAGAGAAAGATAATAAATACAATATTTTTTTTTGGATCTACATCCAAATAATTCAGACCATTTGATAAATTTTTTGCTAAAATTCCAGTCAATTACAATAATGACCTTTATAATTAAAATAACAAAAATTACAAACTATTTCTTAAAATATCGTTCAAGAAGATTTATAAAGATAATAAAAACACTTAATTACGGAAAGCACATACATACAATACTGGTACAGACATATCACTATATATTAGAAAAGAAAATAAAAATGTGATAAATTTACAATAAAAAAAACCTATAACATGATCACTTTTCTTGATGAAACTTCAACACTACTTTTTTAATGAAGATATAGATGTATAATACTCTCTATCTCTTTTAATAAATAACAATCTCTCTCTTCTGAGAAGTATGGAAATATTGCAATGAATGAGAGATGACTTTCTTTCTAAAAGAGTTTTATAGTTATTAGCAAATATAATCGATTATAATTAATCATAAATGATAATTATATTCTTCTTATAACTTAACAAATATTTTAAATCATTGTGAAAATAAATAAGCATTTTTGAGATTCTGCTAACATAATTGATTATTCATTGTTTATAATCAATTATTTGTTAAACTTTGCTTTGAAATAATCGTTTATAAATTTAACATAATAGATTATTATATTCAGAAAAATAGAAACACATTTTTTAAATGCAAGAATGCTTAAAATTAAATTAAAATATTGATTCATATTTTATATTTTAATCATACTAATATTGAATTTTGAGGAGTCAAAATATAATGTAATGTGTATGGATTGTTTAGAAAAAAAAAGTTTGGAAAAGCCATGATCTCTTAAAAAATTGTCTTGTTTTTATCTATATTTTCAATTTCTTTCAACTCATTAATTAACTTATCCGACTTACTTGAAGAGGGAAATGACAAGTTGGTTGACAAGTTAAAAGTAATTAAAGAATAAAGACCCAAACTAATCTAGTAAATTTGAGATAAGACAAAAATAACAATTATATCATTATATTAATAGTAAAGATGACACAAGATATTTAGATGAAAATAAAAGTTATTTTAAACATGTGAAAATATATAAAGTGTTTAAAATTGAATAACAATATTATTAAAGAAGAAATTTAAACTTATAATAATTTTGCGGTGCTTTTGCCAATAGAGTACCAAAAGTTTTTATAGGTCAGTTATTGAAGGCCATAAATTTTACAAGCATCTAATTTTCAGCACTAATGACATTGTTGATAAAAAAGACAACGACTTTTAGAGCCGTTTATAAAAGTTATCATGTTTTAAATATGATTTTAGGTGTTATAAAAGGGGTAAACTTTTATTTTAGTTTATGCTAAACTTTTATCTAACTTCCAGTCTTTTAAAATAAAAATCTCATTTTTTTTCTATAAAATAATAAATTTTTAGTTTTGATAGCTATAAAAATTATTTTTATTTTGCATCTCTCCAATTTTTCGGTTATTATGGTTTATTTTAAGGTAAATAAATAATATTTATACGAGAAAAAATTGATAGAAATTACATTGTAAATAAATTTTAATGAGAAAAAGGAGAAAACAATAAAAATATGATAAATTTATCAAGTTAAAAAATAAAATAATAGATATTAACTTTATGTTTAAAGTAGGTATGAATATATATACATACATATATATATATATATATATATATATATATAATTGTTTTTATGAATGTAATGGTAGAATTTAAAATTATAGAGTGAATATTTTATTTCTTTTAGATTATAAATAGAAAATAAATAAATTTATTATTCATTTATAAAAAAAATCAAAATCTCTTTAAAATTATCAAATTTTTATTTTTTAAAATTTTTTTAAACTATTCTTTCCTCTTTTAGAGTACACGGTCTAAAGGTAGAAAGGATTAGATCAATCTCACCTTATTTAGATTTTAATCTAGACAATTTTTTCTTTTCTCTTCAAATTTTGTCTTTCCTTTTGATTTTTGCCGTATACAGGATTTCTATAAGATGTATTTTATTTAAACGAGGTTTTATTTAAACAAGTTAGAGTATCTCTAATCTTTTTAATATTGATTTTCTTTAACATAGGATATTTTTAAATAAAAAGGTTAATCTAATTTATTTTAAAAAATGTGAAAAAAAAGAGTAAATGATTAATGAGGATAAACGAATATTCAAACAGATCACAAAAATACAGAAAAAGAAGTAAAGGAAAATGAAGCCAATGTTGAGTTCAGTGCCAAAATTAAGATCCATCGTTATTATCTTACAGAAACACACACAGGAGAATTCTCCAATATTAAAAGTGGGTCCCAAAGCAGTGGCCCCACTTAAATCGCATTTCTCTGACCATTTTACCCCTCTCTACCCCTTTATATTCGCGCCTTCGTCCTTCCTTCCTTTTCCCACATGCACTCTCTCTCTTGCTCTCTTATTCTCTCTCATTCCTCCTTCTTCATTTTCAATTTTCACGATTTGACACAATGGCAAAAGGAGGAAAACTAATGAAGCTGAAATCAGTGCTGAAGAAATGGAACTCATTCGGCAACGGCAAGCAGAGCCGCCACAGCCCCAGCGCCGTCGCAGACGACGAGTCCTCCTCCAGATCGGACCTCCACGCCGTCTACGTCGGCAAGTCCCGCCGCCTCTACCGGGTCTCCTCCGGCGTCCTCGACAACCCCGTCTTCCGGGAACTCGTGGAGCGGTCCCGCGACGACTCCAACCACCAAGACGACACCATCAATGTGGCATGCGAGGTTGTCCTCTTCGAACACTTGCTCTGGATGCTCGAAAACGCCGACCCACAACCCGAGTCTCTCAACGAACTCGTGGACTTCTACGCCTGCTGAGCCAAATGCTAATGCAACATTAAAGAAATCGAAAGAAAAACCAAAGCAACGTATAATGTTATATTTATATCTATACATATAATACTTCCGTCTATTTGTGACTGTAATTTGATTAGTTGTAATAACTAACATTCATCCATAAATGTTGTCAATAATTGAAGTATTAGTAAATATCGGTTTGATCATATAATTTAGATTTTTGCGATATGGTGGGGATGGATGTTGAGTTGAGTTGGTTGTAGTGGTTTGGTTGAGTTGATGGAAGCTCCAATCCATGTAAGTGTAAGTGATGAAGTGGTTAATTAATTGTTCATTTCTTCTTCAAGGGAAAATGTGTCTTGTTTTACCTTGGATGAGCTTGTTTTTTAGTTAGATAAATGCTATGTTATGTTATGTGAGTGGTGCTGTCAGAGTAGAATGTGACTGGGACGACACCGAAACTTTTTTTGTCCACGAATCATCATATGTCGGATTGAAAGCTTCAATTTTGGAAGCTCTTCATCAGATTCCCGAAGTGGGTGTTTGGTTATAACAAAAGAGCATTATTGGAACTGCTTACAAATTGGTTGAGAGAGACTTATTTTGCTAATTAAAGAAAATGGAAGCTGACATGGTGACTACTCTCCTACTTCATGAAGATGCCATGAGACTCTGCATATATATATTCATCCATTGGCCCCTCATGTATGGTGTCACACTCTACTTTCCTTCATATATTCATCAGTGTGGAACGGATCAACCTGCAGTGTCGATTATGTTTGTAAATTTAATGTATCAAAATCTTTTCTATGATCATGATCTATGCAGTTGAAGTTGAAAATTCAACTGCACAAAACCCCGATCATTCACTAGTTACATCATCTACAGTTATCTGGGACAAGGTAACATGCGTTCTGCACAAAGTACAAACAGTTCCAACAAGTATTTATGAAAAAGGATTTTTATACCTTGATCATTTTGTATAGTTTTTTCATACATATAAGAATAATAATGTGTCAAAAAAACATTTACAATATTATAACTTTTCAAAACTGAACCCCACAATTAAAAGTTGTATATCTTTTCACAACTCAACCCAGTTCCTGTTGGTAACAAATTGATAGTTTGAATTAAAATATATCCTTAAAAAATAATACATGAATATTCTTGAAGATATATACCAGTTAAATAATTACTATATACCATATACTGCCTCTGGGGTAGGTCCGCTAATTAATTAAAATGTTACCCAACCAGACATGAGTGACTTTGGCCTTGCGTCATCATTTCTATTTGACATTGAAGAACCTACGTCCCCTCCTGCTGAAAAATCTGAAATTTGCATTAATTACAAGCCACTACACCAAAACATTCATGGGTTGGTCAAGGAAATAAATTTCTGTATCTTGGTTGTTAGCTGGGGTAGAGAACATGGTGATGCATCTAAGCCACACCCACATATTAATAATTCCAAAAGATGTATTATACATAAAATATAGCAAATCTGCAACCAGAGGAAGTTGTTGCAGAAAAGAAGTTCATATTCTGAGACAGCAGTGAAGTCAACCGCTTTTAAGGATGCAAACAGCAGAATTCAAAGCATTTGCATCCAAAAAGTGGATGAGCTTAATATATAAATAAAGGAGGCTCTGAAAAATGTTGTTAGATTAAGGCTTGTAAGGAAGAGATATATTAGTGTCTGGCAGATATACGCATACTTTTGCATACAAATGATTGGGTTGTTAGAGATGCCTTTGTTTTTTCACATTACGCTCTCACACGCTCCCTGCAGGAAATTGCTGACCTTAGTGAACCAAAAAAGAAAAAGAAAACGTAGCTTTTGGTTATCCTGATTAAGGACTTTAAATTGGACATTAAGTGGATGACACGAAATTTAGCCGTTTATTTATAATAGTGCACGCATTAGTGTCTGTAATTAAGTGAAACGCGTTGCCAAGCTGCCATTGCCACCCCACAAAAAGTCCGTGTTCTATTACAGCCGCAACATAACAATATTTGTATGGTGTTTTGAGGAAAAATGTTCTAAATGTGAGTGTTTGTACTTGTAAATTAAGGAGTTAAGATAACAAATAATGTGGTTGAAAACCATCCTAAATCCACATCTCAGAAATTGCATAAGATATTAATGTAAAAGTACAAAAAATACACGGTTATAAGGGTGACAATGTGGTCAACCTCATTTCTACTTAACTTCAATCTCCTTTAAGCGATTGTGAAATGACCCATTAGTAAAAAGTTAGACTGAAAAAATGTGATTTGACTGACCTATACATGAGAAATTGTTAGCAGAAATTGTAGAAAAAATATACTTTTGAAAACTATCAATTTATTTATTTTTAATACATCACATATTATATATATTATTTCATTGATCAAAGTTGGACATTGATGAAACAGATTTGATCTTTAGGATTCCGACATTTCTAATGTCAACTATATATCACGAGTAGCGAAAAATTCATTTTAAATAAACCTCTATTTATCCTACATTATCAACTATTTAGAGGTGGTGTTAGGAGTTATCTAGAGTGAGACACTATAGTTTGTGTTGCACTCTGAACTGTGCCACGTATAAATTGGGGTTATATAATTAGTTTTTATATGACAGTATATAGTGCAATATAATTAATAGTTGGCATTTGGCACAGCCATTGTCTGTCTTGAAAGGCTTATATCTTTTTTGGGTTGGGGAAAGGGTGGGGTTTGAACTCTGCCCATTAGAAGTTTGAACACGAAGTAGCTAGCAACCTGCCAGCTATATTGTATCTTTTGTGTCTAGAAACTTTAGAATTAACAACACACCATTAGAATACTCGACAAGGAAAAACAAAGAGGGGTAAAGAATAAAAAAAGGGAGAAGATGGACAAAAAACAAAGGGGAAAAACAGAGTTGGAAGAAAAGGGAAAGAGGTAAACTAAGAACATGTTTGAGTTAGCCACTAAATAATAGTGTTAATTAGACGGTCAACATGTTTGAAACCGACACTAGAATCAGAAGAATTAATAAAATTAAATATACTAATTTATGTGTTGATTTCAATCTAAAACTGATATAATTTTAATATTTATTTAAGTAAGTTTTAAGCTAATCAATGTAAAATTATTTTTTAATCTTTATTTAAATTAATATCAATCTAATTAACATTAATTTTATTTATATGTTATAAATTATATCTATACGTGATTTCTATATGATTTATAATAAAAGTCATAATAAATTTTAAAATGATATATTATTATTATTTGTATTTATTATTTGAATTAGAGTTATAATAAATTTGAGGAGATATATAATTGTCTGTTTATTTTTAAAATTGAGTTATTCAATATGAATATGATACACAAATATTAACTTTACAAAATTGTGAGTGAATTTTAGATTATTTAATTTAAAAGAACATAACTAACATAGAGGTGAGACTTTTAGAAAATTGATGTACTTGTTGAAGAAGATATTTTTAAAAGGTATCTTGTTATGTCTTGTGTTGGATAAGAGTGTGAAGAAGTGTTAACTGTCTATGGTGTTCCTTTACCCCAGACTAGATGAGGATGATGATTGATGGAAATATAAATGTTATTATCTTTATGCCTAGGATAGTAGTTCAGCTAGTAAGTGACACAGTCCTTACATGGATAAGGTAATTTCAACATAAACAAAAAAATTAACTTTATATTCACTTTTCTTTTTAAATTAACTCTATTAATTTTGCTTTACCGTTTGATCATTGTTTACAATATTGTTGACAATCAATTATCTAATAAGAGATAACCTAATAATGATAAGGTAACAGAAGTTAATACTCCTATAACTTAACTTTTTTATCATATTATCGATATTGACACGAAATCCTTTGTAAGTATAATGTGACAAACAATATTTTTGAATTTGATAACTTCTAATATTACATTTTCGTGTCTAATTTATTATATATTGTTAAGGAAAAATTTAAATGAAAAATTTCTGTTATACATTTCTTAAACTTCGATCCATTCAAAAGTTTCTAAATACGAGGTGGAGACCAAATAATACTTACAAATATAAATGAGTTATTTAAAAAAACATATATACTTATTTTTATACAATAGAATACGTAATTAATTATTTTTAATAATTAATATAGTATTAATTCAATTACATGCACGCTTCATTCTTAATTAATTGTACTCATGGTTATAAATATATTTTTGTGTAATTTTGTTTGAAAATTGCAAATTCGACAATGAAATGAAAAAAAAAAACTTATTACAAGTGTTTTGTTTTCAATTTTTTTCGAGCGCATTTAACTTTAAAATATATTATTGTTTTACACTGATATCTTATTTAATTGGAATTGTGATTGATGGTAGTATTTTAAGTGAAAGGATTAGAATAAGACAAATTTCATATATCTACTCTAAGTTAATATATTTTTATTTACCATACACTAATTAGTTTATTTGTAAATTTTGTAATAATTTAATTTAATATTTTTATTATTTTTAGCTTAATAAATGAGATAATTCTTTTGAATACTATTATTATATCATGTATTGGACGAATATCATGTTAGAGTTCATTACTATATGATAATTGAACATTAACAAATTTTAAATGTTTTAGTAATTTTAGAACCTATCACTATTGTTCGATGAAGATAGGTTACATATACCATATCAATGGATAACATATCTTCTATAAATGTTCAGTAATTAGGTTTCTAATTATTTTAGTTTGAAAGAGTGGGTACTTTAAATTAAAATAAATATTTTAGTAGTTAAAATTATTTAAAATATTATGTTTCTTTAATTTTGTTTGTTTCTTAATTTGTTTTGATAACCAACGTATAAATAACCATACTTTTTTTAGCAAAATGAAAAACTAAGTTTTGTCTAAAAATATATCTCCTGTTTTTACATAAAACCAATAGATGATTTAAATTAATCAAATTAATCTACCCTAAAAAAGGTTTTTTTTTTTCTTTTACATTAATGCTAACAACTAAACAATCAAAGAAATCTGTTAAGAAAATTCGAGGAGACAAACATGAAGACATTAGGTTAGTAGGTCTTTTGTTTTATATGTTGTTCAACTTTCTCATTCTTACTCAATGTGGATACCTAACAAATCTCTCCTCAAGTGAGAATACAAATACCTTAATTACAAACTAGCCTCACTTGTACCGCCGTTTACACACTTAAACGGGACATGCTTGCCTGAAACCTCTGTCATGAAGACTTTTGATATAGGGATCAAACTATACTCGTCTGAGTCGGTCACCGCAACTAACTATCGGCTCTGATATTATTTATTGGGAAAATCCTAGGGGAGAAACCTTGGGGAGACAAACAAGAATGAGAATAGAGCCAAAACACATAAGGAATGACACCACCTTCAACCCAAAACCTTAAGGCATTGGGTTTGTGGGTCTTTTTTCTTATATTTTGCTCAACTTTCTCATTCCTACTTAATAGGAGACTTAGACTCATACTTAAATACCTACTAAAATCATTAAATGATTGGCAAGTTATGCAGTAGGTTTTTCTTATCTGCCAAATTTAAAAAGTTACGTACTAAAACCATTTTCATTACACATCGCACATTTAAGTCATAAGACTTAATGTTTGTTTTATCTAAATTTGTTTTAATGACGTAAAAAAAATAAGATTTTGTGTCATAAAAATAAAAATAAATAATTTTTTATTTTAAAAATACATATTTCTATCAACAATTAAATAAAACATTATTAAAATTGTGAGTCTTTTATAAAATCCTGGAGTAAAAATAGAAAAACAATCTTAAAATTAATGTGACATAATGAATCCACTAAAATTAAATTAAGATACTATAAAATAATTAAAAATAAATTTAAAAATATATAAAATTTATTAAATAACCTTAATTTTGACAAATTGAAATTAGTAAAAATAAACAATCTTAAACATCTAAAAGCAATAAATATGTTAAGTATTCATTATTTTGTATATTCACTAAGTAATGAATATTTTTTTTGAATAAATATTATTCATTATCTATCACTTTCTTAGTTAATCTAAAAAGTATTTTCTTAGTCTTACAACTTTTACTATTTTTTACCTTAAGTTAAAAATAGTCTTTAAAATAAAAATTAAGAATAGATATTTCTCAATTGAGAAAAACTTTCTCCTCTTATAAGTACGGTATAATTTTTTCATTTACTACATTCGAGTTTTATTATGAAAAACAGGAAATCATATAATTAAAATTGACTAGTTTAATTTGAATTGTTGTTTAGTAGAAAAAAATTAAACCTAGTTTTAACGATGCACATATTATCATATCATTTGATAAGTTTAACAAACTTCTTAACCTATTAAAATGTAGTCAAAAGTGCTATAATAAAATACTTAGAATATCGGTTAATTTTATTTTTGAGGTTTTAAAATCAGAATAACAATATAATTTTCTGAGAAATTCAATTGAATTTGTTGACATATTTTCCTTTATTTTTGATTGATCCAACAAAACTCTCAATTTACCCTCGTGGCGGGACAAAGTGTTTTCTTCGGATAGCCAACCACATTCAAACACTAATATTTAGAAAGAAGTAAAAAATGTAACATATCACTTTGTTACAATATTTTTAAGGGAAGAGAAAGCATATTAAGAAATAATTTATCTCTTCTATATTATTCCTTTCACATAAAAATAATGTGATACACTAAAAAGTTTAAATTATTTGAGTCGAAATTTAAAATAGTTTATATATTTTTCTCTTTCAACCTACTAAATCACTTTTATAGAATAAAATTAAAACCAAGTTATCAAACTTTAAAAGGAACAATACTTAAGGTGAAACATTTCTTTCTTAAAAAAGAGTTTAAATCATTCGTATTGTTTAACCTTCATTAGATAGCTTCTTTCCACTCACATCCAAAAATTTTGATAAAGCTAAATGTCGTAACAAGTTTTAAGTTAAAAGAAAAAAAAATCACTTCTATTATTAGTATATGCAGTGAAAAGTAATATACAGTAGAATGGAAGATCCTAGGTGCTTACAGATTTTGAGAATGCAATTCGAACTTTTTTTGTGCCACTCAATCTCATCATGGACAACTCACAATGTTGACAAAACCACTCGTGTTTTGACCAACGGCATTTGTGCTGCATGTCATACTTTGCTCAACTATGAAACAATAATGATTGGAAGGAACCACAAAAAGTTAAAGCAAAAAAGAGCATTTAGCAAAGTGTTAGGCACAAGGGAAGAATCCAAGTGTTTCAATTTCATTGGTTAATCATGCATTACAAATAACAAAGAAACCATTTGACGGAAATCATGCCAAAGTATTGGTGTTAACAGTTGTCCAATTTTGTCTCGTATTATCTAGCATCTTGCTGCAGAAAATAGACCTCAAATGGAATCCATGCATACTTCTTAATCCAGGGAAATTGAAAAGTATACACATAACGTATTCAAAACTTAAACATTTTCATTTCATTTAACGTACCAGTTTTGAATCTTCAACTACCAGTCATTTAGAAATTATAACTTAAGTTAATTAAAATAGAACATAATCATTCTAAGAAAGTAATTATTTTTAAAAGTAACATAGAAATCGAAAATTCAGTACATAAAAATAGTAAAAAAACTTAAAAGCTCGTACTCTTAAGGAAAATGATTATGCCGATTCATTTAATCTAAAAAACAAGTGTGCAACACTTACATCACTTAATTAATTAGGTAAATAAAATGGGAAATAGCATCTTTTATAAAGTGCCCCTCTTACCTTTTTCGCTGTCAAGTATTTCGGCAAGAAAAAGCTTCAAAAATGTTTTATCTTTAAATTATCTCCAAACAACCCATGTAGAATGAAAACGAGGAACACCATCTTGGGATCGACGTGTCACTTCTCGCATTCTGTAGTTGATTGTGAAACCAGAATACTAAACTCTTCCTGTTGGAAAATACTAAATCAGGAAAATTTATTATATAAAAACAATATATTTGTACTAATTAAAGTGTATTAAATGTATTTCTTACTATAATATATGACTTGAATAATGAATTTTGAAAATTGCTGATATATGTTTAATTATACGTTATATTAAGCCAAACATAAATCTATGATTTGTATTCTTAATTTTCATTTTTTGTATTCAAAACATACATATCAAACCCACATCAATCATGCCCTTAATCAATGGAGGTCAATGCATACACCCATAAAGAAATTAGTTTTCTTTCTACCAAATCTATTATATAAATATATAAAAAAATGACATTAATTCCTGGCTTATTTTGACACATTCCTGGCAGACTTAGCATTGAAAAAGGTTATCACCATCACATGAATGTATGATCACTAATTCTCCATATTGTTCACACCAAAGCCAACTTTCTAATGTAAACTCAGCAATGTTGTTAGTTACATTTGCCTTATTCTAACCAAACCTCTACCCAATATACAGGTAGCATTTGGACAGTACTATAATTTAGAAAAATGAGGTTTTTCCTTCCACATTGCCCGCAAAGTTTCTCTGATATTGTGGTTTGTGAGACATTTCAATGCTTTTGCCAACTGAGCTGGATCCTTATCCTGTATTTTAGGTCGCAACATATTCCATAACATATGGTAGATATGCTGATCTCACAGTTGCCAAGCCCCATTAAATGTTTGCTATATTAAAAAACAAATTACACTATCCACATAGCTAGATAGATAGATAACCAATCTTTTTGTCTTGTAGCTTCCCTCGTGCATATATCCACCACAGCCACAGCTCGTGAAAATGTACATATATTTTTTTCTTTACTGAGAACAAGTGTTTCCCTTAAACTATGGTTTTGTGATGCAGAAAAATTGTCTGAAAGAAGAATAAGGATAAAAGGAAGTGAATTTTTACATGAAGTGGGGTGTAAAACAGAAAATATTAGTTTGTTTTGTAGCAATAGCATATGAATGGAAATTGGAATTGATAGTAGAAATGAGAAGACAACAATAGTACGTTGGTGGTAGGGTTGAGATGGAGACTGGTGAGAAGCGAAAACGACGAAAAATGGTGAGTGAGGGGCGCGTTTTACGGGGTTTGGTGGAGATGCTCCCTACCAATCACTATGTACCACACACAATATATATATATTTTAGTTTTTATTATCACCTTCACGGTGTTTTAGGTATTTAAGTCTAAATCTAAATTTTATTTTAAATAAAAATAAAAAAATTAAACATCATATAAAAAAAATTATAAACTTAATATTTGAAAGATTTTGATTAGAGATAACGACACTATTTTATGTAATTAGACTTTTGTCTTATCTTTATTTGATTTTTTTGTAATTTTTTTCTAAAATTTTTTAATAAAATATTCTTGTTTAATGTCTTTGCTGTTGGCCCCTTCGATTTTCTCAACAGGGTATTCTCGTCTTTTCACACTCTGTCCCGTGACAAAACCAGGCCACATGGGTCATTTGATTCACCCTCGTCCTCGTGGAGGGCCCTTTCCCTCCTTTCGCACGAGTGATGACCCCATGTTAGTGCAGGAATTTTTGTCTCTAAATTTTTAGCTACAAACACCACACGCTATGCCTATATCATATTCATGTTAAGTGTCTACTTGCATCACAAAAAGAAAATTCACTTATCAAGATGAATAGACTCATCATGCAACAGATGGCTATTAGTTTAGGATATATATATACATATATATCTTCATTATTAATAAACCTAATTATGATTCATGAAATTAGATTCCTTCAACATGCATGTCTTGCAGATATTGTTTTCTCGTTTCGCAATAATTGGTTCATTTGCCGAGACTCAAAAGATTTGGTGCATGATCTTGACTTGTTATTAGGGAGTGGGATTTTCCGTTTGATCGCGTTGGATCCTGTCCAATACTTCGTTAATTATTGCCATGGCTATTAAAAGGAAGCTTTACCAATCTCATACATTGAAAAATATATATTTATATGTTGCAATGAAAAGGAATATTGATTAATTAACAGGAAGACACAAGCTCCAAGTCCTATCCTTCTCAATCACTCAACTTGATGCCAAGAAATAGTGTATGTAATAATATCGTATCATAATGTCTTTCGCAATTTGGCCTTTGAATTTATAGCTTGAATAGAGTTATGTGTGACCCCCCAAAGAGAAATAAAAGACTTTATAATCATGATTTGTGACCTAGACTGACCATATATATGGACCAGACAAACATCATGGAAAATTCTTGTTATACCAAAAATCTAAACTGTTGGTCAGACTCTACAAGATTGAAGTGAACGTTTTCAATGGATGGCCATGGAATTAAAAGGTGACTTCACTGGACATATCCAATGTTGAAGTCAATTATGGTATGAGTGGACAGTGTACGTAATTGGAGAAGATAATGTATCAAATCTTTGTATGTGTATAGAATTGTGTGGCGGGTAACTTTTGAAAGATATGACAAGTTGAACGAGTAAATGCTACCGAACGTGCTTATGGTTTGAAAATCATTAGATTTTGGATGCTTAAAGATTAGATTTTGATGTACTGTTGAGTAGGGGGAAGGTCAGATTGGACCAGGTTCCAAACTAGATGGAATTGGTGTGAGTTTTAAGAGTCTTTTGGCAGTTGGATCCTTATTCAATGTCCAAAATGGAAACAAAAAATCGTTGGGTGTCAGAAATTGAAGTGTTGAACTTTGATCAAAGGTGCATATTAATTAAGAGTCTTGTTTGGGGTGTGTTTTGTTTGGTGTTGGGAAAATCAAACTCTCATTTATGGAATGTATTGATGACTTGCAAGTACAGTATGTTGTAAGTTGTTGGTTTAATAAATATGCCTTATTCAAAACTGAAAAACTACGTACTGAACTTTTAAGCTTGACTAGAGCGTGGACTACACGTGAATTTTGAGAAGATTGATTACTGGTGTGTATAGAAAAAATATTGAAAAAAATATGTGGTAATGAATTTTGTTTACATTCTTCATCCAATGAAAATATTTATTATACATAATAAATTTCTAAATTTTAATTACAAAATTACTTTAACAGTCACAATTATAATGACTTCTGATTGATTAATCATGTTAAACATGTCAGGAACATTAAACTAAAAAAATATAATAACATCTTTATCTTATTAAAAAAATCCTATATCAGTTATTAGCTAAAATTTATGGAAAATTACAAAATTATGAATAAGGTTATTTAAACGGGAGACTCGTGATCTTTTTATGTGTTTTAATAATTTTCAAATAATAAAAATAATATATTTAAGAAAATGTTACTAACATTTTCATCTTTATTTCTCACTACGTACCTTTCAATCAAATAACACAGTCCAGGTTTATATATATATATATATATATATATATATATATATATATATATATATATATATATATA